>JGI24700J35501_10930462_pt1 | contig 14399 bp, 13 predicted proteins | sample TergutTh196P1_FD_35501 | JGI IMG/M metagenome (IMG submission 35501) | reverse complement strand
GCAAATTTTTATATGCCTGTGTGTTTTCTTTTTTTGCCTCTGTGTATCTTTCTTGCCAGTCTTTGCGATCGAGGTTGTAGCGTTCTTCGGCTTTTTCGCGGTCTTTTTCGTATTTGGCTAAATCTAATTTACGTTCCTCGTCGGCTTTTGCACGGTCTTTTTCGTATTTAGCTAAATCTTCTTGCCTACGTTGTTCTAAAATTTCTAAAGCTATTTTTCGTTCTTCGTCGGCTTTTTCGCGGTCTTTTTCGTATCTTGCTAAATCTTCTACTCTGCGCCGCTCTATACTTTCAATATATTCTCTAAAACTAACGGCGTTTTCGTCTCTTACTATTCTTGTGTATCTCATAAAAGTACGTCCTTTCTGTATAAATTATAAATTTTTGGGATAAGCAAATTTTCTCATTCTATTTTGGAATGCCTTGAAATATTCAGCAAAATACCAATACAGCCCATTACTACTATTAGAGATGTTCCGCCGTAGCTTATGAAAGGCATTGTTATTCCTGTGTTGGGAATGCTGTTTGTTACCACTGCTAAATTTATTATTACTTGACTTCCTATCATTAAAACTATACCGACCGCCATTAGCGAGCCGAAACTGTCGGTGGCGTTCATTGCAATTTGCAAGCCGCGCCAAATTAGCACCACAAACAAAATTAAAATTATTCCTGCGCCAATAACGCCGAGTTCTTCTATTATAATTGCAAAAATAACATCGTTATGAGCTTCTGGCAACATAAATTTTTGGCGACTTTGCCCGATTCCCAAGCCAAACCAACCGCCAGATGCAATAGCAAAAAGGGATTGTATAACTTGAAATCCGTATCCTAGCGGATCGTCAAATGGATTTTGCCAAGCCAAAAATCGCTCGCCGCGCCATTGACCAGCCGCATCAAAGCCCGCATGATTCGCCATATAGTACAAATAGCCGAACATTCCAGCAATAGCCGCCGCAACCATTACAACAAATCGCAATATATGCGGACTTGACATAAATATCATTCCGCCGCCGATTATTGCCAATATTATCGCCGAACTTAAATCGCCGTACGCAACCAATATTGTCAAAGAGCCAACTAATCCCAAGCAAAATAAAAAACCGCCCCATTTATCCAACATTTTGGGATTGACAGCTAGGATTCTTGCTAAAATTAAAATAACGCCAACCTTGGCAATTTCGGAGGGCTGAAATTGAATGTTTATAATAGGAAGCATTATCCAACGGCTTGCACCGCCGCGGGTAATTCCATAAAAAACAACAGCCATCATAAGCACAAGCGAGGCAAAATACAAAATTATCGCCATCTTTTTTAGATGCCGATAGTTAAAGTTCGCCATTATGTTCATGCCAATAAAGCCCAAAACAGCCATTCCTGCGTGGCGTTGCAAATAATAAAAAGGGTTGTAATTGTGAATTGCACTTCGTGCGGTATCTACATAACTTGCCGAAAAAACCATAACAAGCCCACAAAGTACCAAAATGCAGACAACTAAATAAGTAGTTTGATCCAAAGTGCCAATTCCAAACTTTATCGCATTGATTTGAGATTTCTGTGCTTTCTGTGCTTTCTGTGATTTAGGCACTTTCTGCACTTTAGGCTTTGATTTTTTTGGCGGCTCTTCTAGGTATTCTTCTCGTTTTACCGCATTGCTACTTCGCATTACTTTCAACCTTTCTATATGAATTGGTAGTTGTAGGGGCAGGTAAATCCGCCCCTACGTTAATGCCGTTTGTTCAATTTAAGTTTCTAAAAATTCAGCTATTGCTTGCTCGACGGCAGTTAGCCGTTCGTTTAGCTCGGTTAATAGAGAGCTATCGCCGTCTTTTAGCTGTTCTTCTAGGTTGGACAAAGTTTCGGCTAGTGGGTTCATTGCTAAATTGGCGGCTACTCCTTTTAATGCGTGGCATGATTTTATTGCAGAATCGTTGTCGTTGTTTGCTATGTGTTCAGTGATTTGTTCGACTATCTGTCTACCAGAAAACTTTTTTAGTAGTGTTTGAAAAATTTTTTTGTTGTTTACTACACGTTTTAATCCCTCTTCAAATGCAATCGCTTGTTCCATTAAAAAATCTCCCCTTTTGATTTTTACGCTTGTAAAATGTACCTTTTTTTGACAAAAACAACAGCAGCCACAATTCCAATAACGCCAACAAAACTGGTGGCTATAAAAGCGGCTGGCATTCCAAAGGAATGAGCCAACCAACCTGTTACAAACGGGCCAAGAAACATCCCAAGCCCATAAACGGCTTGAAAAAAGCCCATTGCGGTTGCGCGGCGTTCGCTAGATATTGCTTTTATGGAAAGTCCCATAAGCACCGTCATTAAGCCCGATAATCCCAAACTGCTTAAAAATTGCACAGCAAATAGTTGTAGCAAATTTTGCGACCAAACAACTAAAATTGTTCCGATTGACGCAAAAGCAAAACCGATAACCATTGTGGCAGTTACGCCAATTTTATGTACTACTCTTACCATTATAGGAGAAATTAGCAACGCTGGCAAGGTAGAAATTACGCCAAGCAATCCTAATTGATAATTACTTGCGCCCATCTCGTTTGCTATCATTGGCGTAAAGCCGAAAGTTGTTGCAAACATAATATATTGCGAAACAATCGCCAAAACGGATGCACAAATCAGCTGTTTATCTCGTGCGACTTCTAGCAAATTGGCTAAATTTGGTGGATTTCCCATTTTTTCGGGATTAGGAGAACTTTCGCGCATACCAAGCCCACAAATTAAGCCGACTAATCCTAAAATTCCGCCTAGCAAAAATGCGTACGAAAAACCTAGCCATTCCGCGAAAAGTCCGCCCAACAAAAGAGCCGCCATTCTACCAAAGCCGTTTGCGGCATTTAGCAAACCGATTGACCTAATAGTTTCGTCTGGTTTATAGTAGCTAGAGCCTAAAATTGTGAAAGTAACCCAAGTTGCGGCAGTTACACCAGCTAAACTGCGCGCAACCAACAAAACAACGGGATTAGCCCACAAAAACACCGAAACGCCACTCACAGTAGCAAAAAAAAGTCCCAGTAACACAAAAATTTTGCGTTTTTGCAATTTATCCGAGATTATCCCCAGCGGAAACCGAATAGCCATTTGCACAAACCCATAAGAGCCAGCAATAAGCCCAATCAACCGCAAATCCGCACGCATCATCTCCGCATACGGCGTAACATACGGCACATAAGTATACAGCGACATCCAAAACAGCACCGTAACCAAATAAAACAACCACAATCTATTTTTCACAATTCAACTCCTAAAACCTTGGGGCGCTGCCCCAAACCCCGCAAGGGGATTCTCCCCTTGACCCCGTAACATTTTTTATTATACGTTCTTACGGCGAATTTCAATATTTTACGTTTAACCTATTGTTGACAGTTGCGTTAAAATTGGCACAATTTGCTTTTTGCGTGAAACTACTCCTGGTAGAAAAATGTGTGTTTTGTCCATTGGTAGGTTGAAGGCTTTTTCTACTAGACGTTTTTCTTTGCCGATTGCTAAAATTTCGCTGCCGCCTGCTATAATGTCGGTTATTAGCAGAATTACTAAAGGGCAATCGTTGGCGTTGTAAAAATTATCCATTTCGTTGAGAATATCCTCAATTTTGGCGGAAATATTGGCAAAATCGAGGGTGTTAATTTGCGATATATACGCCACGGTTTTGCCAAAAACAAACCGTTTGCGATCTAGTGCCAAAAGTTGCTCGTTCGAGTATTTTTCTAAAGATGTTCCTGCTGAAAACATTTCGCTGCCGTATGTTTTTATGTCAACTTTGGCGATGGCGGCTAATTGTTCGGCGGCTAATTTGTCGGTTGCTGTGCAGGTTGGCGAACTAAACATTAACGTATCTGATAAAATTGCCGAAAGCATTAACCCTGCAATATTTTGCGGGATTGTTACTCCCGATTCCTGATAAATTTTGTTAATTATAGTTGACGTACAACCGACAGGTTCACTGCGAATATACAATGGCGAATCGGTTTGAATATCGGCGATTCTGTGGTGATCGATAATTTCTGTTATTTCTGCTTGCGATAATCCGTCAACGCTTTGGCTGCGTTCGTTGTGGTCTACCAAAATTACTTTTTTTCCTGCAAAAGATATAAGATGCCGCCGCGAAATAATTCCGTAAATTTGCCCAACTTCATCGACAACGGGAAAATTGCGATGTTTGGAAGTTCGCATAATTTCGGAAATATCGTCAACATAATTGTCAACCGAAAAAGTTGTTATATCGCCCGTATTTACTAGCGAACCCAACGATATTGCTTGTGAAACCAAACTTACAGCCTTAAACATGGAATATTCCACGCAGACAATGGCACATTTTGCACCTTCAAGCCCTTTTGGCTTAATTCCGTTGGTTAAGATAATGCAACCAAAATTGTATTCGTAAGCCAATCGCCAAGCGTTGTCAATTTTGCCAGTAATAACAACATCGTTATCATTTATGACAATATCGTCAGGAAAATTAGTACCAATATAAAGCGAGCCGTTTAATTTTTCGTATTTGTATTTTCCGCCAATTTCCACGCCGTTTAGGATGGTTATTAAGTTGCGATATAGTATTTCGTGGCGTTTAACAATATCTTCATCGGAGACTTCCATAAAAATTTCGGTAACATCGCCCATTGCGACGATTCCTTTTACCTTTTTGCTGTCCAAAGAATCGCTTGACATTATGGGAATTATTCGGCTACCGTCCGAGTTTACAAGCATATCCCAAGCCATTTTAACAGGCTGATTTTCGGTTAAAGTTTCGGGTTCGTACAGTTGTAAATCGCCAACTTTTACACGAATATCCTGTAAAAGCGGCGGAACAGGCACATCAAAATAATTTAGCACAAACTCGGTTTCCTTGCTTATATCGCCCAAACGATAGGCTTTTGCGGTTTTGCCCTTAAGATTAGCATATGCAATCGCCGAACAAATGGAATCCGTGTCGGGATTTTTATGTCCAAATACGTATATATCGTCATTTTGTGATAACATAGATTTTCTCCTTAAAATATTTTCATGCTAATATTATAACATTTTGTGCTATAATTGTAAAGTTGTTTTATTTTTGATTGACAAACGCGCAATTACGTTTTATAATATACACAAGATAGAACGTATTGAAGGTGATTGATTGGCAACTAAAAAACGGAAGAAAAAGCGGTCGCTGACACGAATTATGCTGTTTGTTGCTTTAATTTTGGTAGTTGTGGCTTTGTTTCAAAATGTAGCTGTGCAGTTAATGGGCGGCGAATCTAATACAATTTTGCAAATGACAGCAACCGATGTAGAAATCTCGTATAATTTTGATACACGCGCCACTTTTTACAGCTCGGGCAACCGAACGTTCTTTTTTGCAACGCGCGACGGACTGCAAAATATAGCAAGTACAGGCGATTTACGTTGGCAATACAGCTTTAACATGAACCAGCCAATTATAGTTGGCAACGGCGATATTATTGCAGTTGGCGAGCCAAATGGTCAAATTATTTACGTGTTTAATAATGACGGAATTATGTACATTGCCAATTTGCTTAATCCTGTATTATATTATACAATAAATGCAGTGGGATATTTATCCGTTATAATGCGAACACACGTTGGTTACGAAATTCAAGTTTTTAACCCTGCCAACCCAGAAGATTTATCTTTTGGCTATCGTGCACCGATAAACGATTCTAATGTGTTCCCCTTTTCGGTAGATGTCTCCGATTGTGGCACATATATTGCCGTTGCGTTGCTTGATGTTGAAACGTTGACACAATCTAGGTTGCTGTTTAGCTATGTTCGCAGTGTTGATTCGCGCGGGATTCCTGACGGACTTATCGCATCGTACAGTTTTCCCAACGAATTTATTTTTAGAGTACGCTTTGTGGATTGCGAAAACGCAATAGTTATCACTGACAAACGCATTTTAGGCTACTTTGCAGGACAAACCACGCAAGGCTACAACTGGAATATTCCGTTGCACAACCGTTTGGATCAAGTTTACGTTGGCTCAAATATTTTTGCATACGTAACTGGCGACCGATTGCTAAATGATCCTTTTGCAGAACAGCCAAATATGTTGCGTATATACGATTTTGACGGAAATTTAACAGGCACGTACAATCTAAACGGCAGAACAACGCATCTAAGTATTAGCAACAACACTATTTTAGTAGGCGTAGGAAGAACCTTTTACGCAATAAATTCGCAAGGCACAGAATTATGGAACTATACCGCAATCCAAGATGTTTTAGACATTATGCTACTAGATAGCACCGATACAATTTTGCTTGCTGGCAACACACAGGCAACCATAATGAATTTAGCACCAGTAACAGAATAAAATGCAAATTAGCAGTTAAATTTATATAGAGTTTTGGCGTTTGTCGTAGGGGCGGATATTATCCGCCCGTAAAGCCATAACTGGCGGATAATATCCGCCCCTACATTTTTAGCCAATTCAATTTTTAATTACTGATTGCATTAAAAATTCAAATAAAAAATGTGCGGGTCTGGGTACGCGTACCCAGCGGGGTTTGCCTGCCCGCCGGCAGGCGGGGGGTAGCGCCCCAAGGTTTTAGCCCCGAGGTTTTTAGGAGGGATAATTTTGTTAGATGTAATAATAATTGGCGTTATATTGTTGTTGATGTATGCGGGATATAAGAGAGGGCTTATACATACGGCTTATAGTTTGGTTTCGTTTGTTTTGGCTTTGATATTGGCTACTTTGCTTTATCCGTCGGTGGCTGCGTTTTTTCGTGGCACTATGATATATACTTCGTTACAAGATTACTTTATGCGAAGTATGGGCTTGGACGAAGTTTTGTACACGCAATCTTTGGAATTTATCGACTCGTTGCCGCTACCTGCCTTGTTGCGTAATAATTTGCTTATGCACTACGACAGTCCTGGTGCTTTTGAGGCTTTGAATGTTAATACCATCGAAGAATATGTTGCCGCTTTTTTTGCCGGCATCGCAATAAATATAATTGCTATTTTAGTAGTCTTTTTGATTGTTTGGATTGCCCTGGGCGTGCTTTCGAAAGTATTAGATATAATCGGTAGATTGCCCATTATCCGCCATTTTAATAAAGGCGGTGGCACAATTTTAGGAGCTGTTCAAGGGCTTATTGTTGTTTGGATTGGGCTTGCTGTGTTGAGTTTGTTCTTTTTGGATCCCACTCGTCCAGAAATGGTTGTTATGCTCGATCAATCGTTGCTTGCCAATATATTTTACCAGTATAATCCGATAATGTCTATGTTGGCAACCATTAGTTAGGTGCGATTATGACAAAAACTATCAACAATTTTGCAATATCTTGGTTGACAAAATCGGGGATAAATCCAACCGAAAATATTTTGCACTGGATTGCGGAACTTAATAAAAGCACCGCTGTAAATATCCAAAAAACAACGTTGGACAAAACAAGCTGGTTTTATGATGAATCCGACGGGCAAATTGTCAACGCAAACCGAAGTTTTTTTCAAATTGCGGGCTGTCGACAAATTGACGAAGACAAAAACATTACAATCGAACAGCCCATTATTATACAGGATGAAATCGGCTTTTTGGGGATATTGTGCAAAAAAATTGACGGCGTTGTTCATATGCTTATGCAGGCAAAAATTGAACCTGGCAATATAAACAAAATACAAATTTCTCCAACAATACAGGCAACTAAAAGCAATTTTACACAAAAGCACGGAGGAAACGCTCCGAGATTTTTGAACTATTTTTTGGATGCCCAAAAATACACGGTTGTGGTTGACCAAATTCAATCGGAGCAATCTTCGCGATTTTTGCATAAACGTAACCGAAATATTATGATTATGGTTGACGATAACACCGAAATTGAGGAAAGTCCAATACATAAATGGTTGACTTTAGGGCAAATTAAGGAACTTATGAAGATTGACAATTTAATAAATATGGACACTCGAACCGTTATATCGTGCATATTTTTTCAGCTTGCGGGCGATTTTGCTACTATCAATTTGACCAATGTTTACGATACGCCCTTGCTAAACTCGATTGTTCACGGCAAACAGGATTGGGCTTTTCTCAAAATTTACCAATATTTTAACGATTACAAAATGTTCTTTAGTAAAACTAGACAAATTGTTCCGCTTTATAGCTTGAAAAATTGGCAAATGCACCAAAATAATAACGTTGACATTTTTTCGCATAATCATAAATATCCATTTAGTTTAATTTTTTGCGATATTGCAATAGATGGGCGAGAAGTTAAACATTGGAGCCAGCCGCTTTTTGAGGCTTGCGGAACTGCCTTTTTTGGGCTAATTACCGCCGTCGAAAATGGCAAACGCGAATTTCTAGTTTGTGCAAGACCAGAAATTGGCTGTTTTGACCAAATAGAATTAGGTCCAACCGTGCAACTGGAAAACGGCGAACCGCCCAACGAAATTTCCCAATTTATGCTAAATTTGATTGGCAAAGTTGACAAGGTTGGCAAAAATAAAAAAATTTTGTACGATATTATGATGTCCGAAGAAGGTGGACGATTTTATCACGAGCAAAATCGAAACGTAATAATCGAAATTGACAAAAAAGATTTAGCCGATTTTTCCGAACTAAACAGCGGTTATTTTTGGCTTACTTATAACACTTTGTGCAATTTTATTCAAATAAACAACGTGGTTAATATCCAGTTGCGAAACTTATTATCATTATTGGAGTTGTGATTATGAAAATTGGCGTATTATGTCCATCCGAGATAGCTTTTAGGCGGTTTATGCCAGCGCTAAAAAAAAGTGGACTTTTTCAGTACACAGGAGTTGCTTTTGCAACGAAAAACGAATGGCACGGCGACGGTTTTTCTGCGGAAGAACAAACGAAAGCCGAAAATTTTTGCAATGAGCATGGCGGAAAAATTACCGAGGGCTACACAAATTTATTGGCAAGTGATGTCGATTGCGTGTATATTCCGTTGCCGCCAGCGTTGCATTTTGAATGGGCAAAAAAAGCCTTGCAAAACGGCAAGCACATCTTGCTAGAAAAGCCTTTTACAACAAATTTGCATCACACGCAAATTTTGTTGGCTGTGGCAAAAACAAACGATTTAGCGGTTCACGAAAATTATATGTTCCAGTTTCACAGCCAAATATCCCATATACAGGAAGAACTTGCAAAAGGCACAATCGGAGAAACTCGGCTTATCCGCATAAATTTTGGCTTTCCATTCCGTGGTGCGAACGATTTTCGGTACAATAAAGCCATGGGCGGCGGTGCGTTGCTAGATTGCGGCGGATATACAATAAAATTGGCAACGTTATTATTGGGCAAAACGGCGAAAATCACAACGTTTGTGCTTAACGAAAAAAACGATAAATCCAATTTTGACGTTGATTTATTCGGCAGTGCAACCATGATAAACGAAAACGGCACAACCGCGCAACTCGCTTTCGGCATGGATAACGATTATCGTTGCAGTTTGGATATTTGGGGCAGTAAAGGCAGCATTTTCACCGACAGAATTTTGACCGCTCCAGCGGATTTTTCGCCGACCGTCAACATAAAAATTGGTCAACAGGAAGAAACGCAAAATTTGCCAGCGGACGATTCTTTTATGAAGTCAATCCAATTTTTTTATGACTGCATAAATCAGCCGAAAACACAGCTAAAAAGTTACGAAAGTATTCTAAAGCAAGCCGAACTAATAGAGGAGTTGACAAAATGAGAATAACAGAAACCGCATTATCTGGCGTAAAAATAATCGAACCCGCATATTTTGAGGATTACAGAGGATATTACACGGAATCGTATTCCGCACGAACAATGGCAGAAAACGGCATTTCAACCGTGTTTGCACAGGATAATCACAGCTTTACATTAAAAGAAGGCACAATTAGAGCCATCCATTTTCAAAATAATCCCAAGCCGCAAATAAAGTTGGTACGTTGCACAAAAGGCGTTATTTGGGACATTGCAGTAGATTTACGCAAAAATTCTCCCAATTACAAAAAATGGATTTCGGTAATTTTAAGTGCCGAAAATCGCAAGCAAATACTTATCCCAAGCGGCTTTGGACACGGTTTTTTAACATTATGCGATAATTGCGAAGTTTTATATAAGGTTGACAATTTTTACGAGCCGCATTTAGACAGGGCAATAAAATGGAATGATTCTGATATAAATATCCAATGGCCAATAAAAGAGCCGATTGTTTCAATAAAAGATATTTCCGCGCCCAGTTTACTGGACAGCGATGTTAATTTTACAATGGAGGAAAACACATGAAAAAGGTAATAATAACAGGTGCAAGCGGCTTTATTGGCACGGCGTTATCCAAGCAGTTGTTGCAGGACGGCGTAACAGTTTACGGAGTTGGTCGCAATGAGAACAGGCTAAACGAGTTAAAAAATTTTGGCGATTTTAGACCAGTTATTGCCGATTTTTCCGATTACGACAAGTTGCACGAAATCATTGATGACCGTGATTTTGATATGCTGTGGCATTTTTCCTGGCAAGATGCAAATCTTGTAACTGCCGAGTGCAACGATTACAATATGCAGTTAAAAAATATTCAAGCGGCTTGCACAGTTGCGGAAGTCGCCGCAAAATTAAAATGTGCCGCAAGTGCAAATTTAAGTAGCACAAAACAGTACACAGTCGAGTTAAATTATGCACAAGAACTGTTGAATCCGATGTTATATGGTATGTCAAAAAAATCGGCTGCCGAATGGTTTATGACAATATCGTACAAAAACGGCGTACCATGCAAAAATATGCTAACTCCGCGAATTTTCGGCGAAAATTTACCCAAAGAAAACCCTCTTCATCTGTTCATAAGAAAATTACTTGCCAACGAGGAGTTAAATCTTATTTCTGGCGAATTTCCCGACGATTGGCTTTATATTGACGATTTAGTTGACGGTATTTTGCACGTGGCAAAATCTCCCAAGAAGTACACGGAATATTACATTGGCAACCAAAATATTACCACTTTCAAAGAAAAATTAAACCTAATGAAAACGGTTTTGTCGTCAACCTCAAATTTAGTTTTTGGTACATATCCCGAAACGCACCGAGTAGATTATACAAAATTTGATTTAGCCGCACTTCAAAATGATACAGGTTATGTGGTAAAATCTGATTTTGCTGAAAATATTCGCAAAACAGCCGATTGGATAAAGCGGTAAATTTGAGAAGAGGAAACTCAAAATGACACAAAAAATGCTCATAAAAAAAATAATACCTATATTAAAGGAACATTCCGTCAAAAAAGCCGCTTTATTTGGCAGTTATGCCAGAGAAGATTATTCGGAAACATCTGATGTCGATTTGGTTGTTGATTTAGACTTTGAACATTGTCTCAATATATTTGACCTTTATGACGATTTGGAAGAAACATTAAATAAAAAGGTTGATATAATAACGTTGGATACTTTGCAAAGAGGCAATGAGTTGAATATTCTGCTAAACAATGTCAAAAATGATTTGAGGTGGTTTTATGAAAGTTGACGGTTTGGGATTTATACAGCATATGCACAACTTTAATAGAACCCATGTTGGAACCATTGAGACAACAACAATTTAACAATAAATCAGCTTAACAAAAAATGCGGGCGGATAATATCCGCCCCTACAAATCGCCAACCGTAGGTGCGGATATTACCTGCCCGTCCAGTAGGCGGGTCCGCCCGTTTTTTTATGCAACAGATTATTTTTAAGTTGTTCGAGTATAACTCAAAAGAGCAGACAAAATCAAACCCAAATTTTGAAAAATCAAATTATCAAAATTGAACTTTGCTTACAAAACCCTTGTGAATTTTCACAAGGGTTTTGCAATTTAATAACCTCACTGTTCAGTTATGCCACCGTTATTTATTTGAATTACTCGGTTGGCATTTTGTATTGTGCTTAATCGATGGGCAATTATAAAAGTTGTTCGCCCTTTTGCTAAATCGGTTAAACTTTGCATTACAGCTTTTTCGCTTTCGTAATCTAGCGAACTTGTCGCTTCATCCAGTATTAAAATGGGCGGATTTTTTAGAAAAACTCTAGCAATACTTATGCGTTGCTGTTGTCCGCCAGATAATTTAACGCCGCGCTGTCCTATGTCGGTGAGATAGCCGTTCGGTAATTTGCTGATAAAATCGTGAGCATTGGCTTTTTTGGCGGCGGCTATTGCATCGTCTGCGGTTTTGGTTAAATCGCCGTACAAAATATTTTCCAAAACAGTTCCCGCAAACAGGAAAGTTTCTTGTCGCACAACGCCAATATGCTCTCGCAAGGATTTCAATTTTATGTTGCGAATGTTTGTTCCGCCGATAAAAATTTCGCCCTCGCAAATATCGTAAAACCGTGGAATCAACGAGCAAAGTGTAGTTTTGCCTATCCCAGATTGCCCTATAACTGCGATTGTTTCGCCCGATTTAACTTGCAGGTTTATATCTCGCAAAACTGGCTCGGTTTCGTCGTTGTATCTGAAAGATACATTTTTGAAAGTTACGTCATATTTTTGGGTTTGCAAATCGGTTGCGGTTGGACTGTCGGCAATTTCGGGCGTTATTTCCATTATTTCCTTGAACCGTTCAAATCCGATTAAACCGTCCTGCACCTGCTCGACCATAAACGCAAGCCGCGGAATCGGTGCAGTCAAGTACGCCGCATACATTATAAATATTAGCAAATCGGCAATAGTCAAATAACCTTGCGTTATCCAAATTCCGCCAGCCATAACGATAACCACAGTAACCAGCGGCTGGAAGAAAAATTCTATTGGGGCAAAGTTGAAAGCCTCGTATTTGTAAATTTGGCTCAAACTTTTGTAAAATGTAGAGTTTTCTTTGGCAAATTTTTCAATTTCGGCTTGCTCGTTTGCGAAACTTTTTACAACTTTTATCCCAGACAAATTTTCTTGTACAAAATTGCTAACCTCGCCCAATCGCTTACGATTGAGACGTTTTACCGTTTGCATTTTTTTGTAAAACGGGAACGAATACGCTAACATCAATATTATTGGCACACAAATAACCAGTGCCAAATTAGGGTTGATAAAAAACAAAATAACAAACGCACCGACAAATTGAATCCCATGTATTACAATATTTTCGGGCGTGTGGTGCATCATCTCGGATAGATCATTAAGATCGTTGGAAATACGAGAAATGAGTTGTCCAATTTTTTGGTTGTCATAAAAGTTAAACGATAATTTTTGATAATGTTCAAAAAGTTGTCCGCGCATATCCCGCTCAATTTTTGCGCCCATGTCGTGCCCTTTGTAATCGTAATAAATAGAAAAGCCCGTTTGAGCAATTATTATAGCAAGCATAACAAAACCTGCCTGCACAATTTGTGATGTTTGTTCCAAAACATCGCCGTTGCCAATAATATTGCCAGTAATGTATCTAACAAGCAGCGGCAACGCAAGAGCCAGCACTGCAACAAAAAAAGTGCTAGTCAAATTGGCTGTCAATAGCCGTTTATATGGGGCATAATAAGCCACCAAACCTTTTAAGTTTTTATAAATAGCAATGTCCTCCTAAAATATTGGAGGGTTAAAAAGCTGCCCTCCCTAATAATGTGCCTGTAATTTGTGTATTCCTCATTGAAAACACCCTTTCTTAATTTATTTTTATTAGTTTAACATATGTTTTGGGGAATGTCAAGTTTTTTTGGGAAATTTTAATTTTATTATTTGGGGTATTTTTTAATTAGTCGAAACAGGTTGATGTAAGAAAAACTGGTTGATATTATCTGCCCCTACAAATCGCCACGTAGGGGCGAACGTCCCCGTTCGCCCGTTGGTGTTCGTTTGTGTTCGTTTGTAGGAATTATTGCCATTGGTTTACCGCACTTTAACCGTTTTTTGGTATTTCAAACGGTTTTGTATAATGTGGGCGAACGATGACGTTCGCCCCTACAAATTGCCCGTTGGTGTTCGTTTGTAGGAATTATTGCCATTGGTTTACCGCACTTTAACCGTTTTTTGGTATTTCAAACGGTTTTGTATAATCTGGGCGAACGAGGACGTTCGCCCCTACAAATTGCCAAACGTAGGGGCGGATAATACCTGCCCGTCCGGCAGGCGGGTCCGCCCGTTTTCTCCCCATCAATTTGTTTTATTTTGTTGCACAAAATATTTTTCCAATCAAAAAAATTTTTTCCAATCACAAAAAAATTTTTTCCCATAAAATCAACCTTTCTAACCACAAATTTACAAAAACAATCAAAAACAAACGAAAAACAACGAAAATAATAGATATAACCAAAATAACCTCCATAATCATTTCAAATATCCAGATTTACCCAACAAATCCCAATTTTTGACGTTGACTATATATATATATATATATACTAGGCTACAGAGGTTCGAGATAGAACTTCAACCAAACGTTCTAGGAGGGATTTTATGTTAGTCATTAACTTAAATGAGGGCGATT
>JGI24700J35501_10930463_pt1 | contig 14409 bp, 8 predicted proteins | sample TergutTh196P1_FD_35501 | JGI IMG/M metagenome (IMG submission 35501) | reverse complement strand
CAATACTCCTCATATTTGTAATTTCTCCAGCCCCTAATCACCCCCTTGGCGCCCTTGCAGATAAACCTAGGGCAGACTCTGTTCCAATTAGTGGACGGATCTGAGGAGCCTTGTCTAGCTAGTTGATCAACCATTTCATTCCCATCAATTTCCATATGTCCTGCACCCATAACAGTTGAATACTTTTAGGTTCCGCCATTTTCGCCAGGGACTGATGGCATTCAAAGACTGGTTTTGAGTTTGTCTGGAAATTATTTGGTGCCTGAATGGCCGCTTGACTATTAGCGAGAATATAGATTTTCCTACAAACTGAAGTTATACCCCGTTTTCGAGGCCCTAACTTGTACACCGCAGCACTGGTATATTCATTGGTCTTGAACCCATCTGTTTACCAGACAAGGCCTCCCTTATTATCTGGGTTCAACCCGTTCTGTTAGTCACGTTATTTAAGAAGCTGGACCTTAAATGGCTTATTCAATTCAATTCAATTCAATTTATGATACGCCTATCTCAGTATCATTTTGTCAGGCCCGTTAATAAGTTGTGTTCATGCTCCATATCCCAAGACATTTTAGTGCACCAACTTTTGGCTATATATAAGTCTGTAGATCCCTGCCTGGGTCTCTGCTTTGATTATCACATGCAGAAGCACGAGTTCCATGATAATCTCCATTCTTGCTGTTGGGGTCGTACATTGCCCCTGTTATAACCAAGCAGGCCTATCTCTGTAGCTTATTAAGCTCCACTCTGCTGAATTTGTGTCTGACCCTTGGTCACCATACCGTGGAACCATAGCTTAGAATGGGTCAGAATACCCTGTTGTAAATCCAGTGTAACATGCTGGGTTTCAGACCCTGAGTTTTATCAAACGTGTCCGTAGAGGTGCAGAAAGCCCTGTAGGCCTTTTCATCATAATTTTCAGCTGTGTCTTCCATTTCAATCCCTTGTACAAAGTGAGTCCAAGGTATCTGACCTCGGCAGTCAGCTGCAGTTTATGACCAGAGAGGTTTTGTTCCTTTAGACCCTTTAAATCTCTCTTCCTTGTAAATGGAAATATCACCATCTTTGTGCATTTATAGGTAAATGAGTTCTATCACACCACTGCTGTAACATACTCAAAGCTTCCTGAAGAAGCTCTGAGACAATCTGCAGAAAATTTCTGTTGTTGAGGATAGCCATATCATCTACATACACCAGTGCATAACAGCCTTTCTCACTGAGTCCGTCCATGAATTCGTCCATATCCAGGCCGCACAGCAGGGACAATAAAACGCCCTGCTGCAGACAGCCCCTCGCCACAGACCCCTCCAGAGTTTTTCCTGTAAGTGTGGCTGTAATTTTCAAGATGCACAGCATGGATCCAGTTCACTGACAGATTGTCTTCAAGCCCACGCCTTTTTCAGCTTCTATTATGAAGTTATGTGAGGTGCTATCAAAAGCTGCTTCAACATCTAAGAAGGCTTTAACTATAACCCCCCTTGTTTTCCACTGCTTCTTCTCTATGTGCGATTACATATTGCATTGCAGTCTCACTGGATTTTCTTGGTTGGTAGGCAAATTGGTATTGACGTAGGGACGCAACCCCAAAATCTCGTCCCTAATATACCTATACACTAGTTTGTCCATCATTTTCAGCAAAAATAACGATAGACTAATAGGACAATATGCCCTAGTCTCAATATAATTCGCCTTTCCGGGTTTAGTTACAAACATCACTTTGGCCTGCCTCCAGGCTCTAGGGATATATATATATATATATATTTGCTAGGCAGGCTCTAAAGCTATGTCACAATTGGGTTGTTAATTATTCAGCTCCCTCTTGTAAGAGTGTAATTCTTATAGGGCACTCCATGCTCACCATGTTTGCATCAAAATGCTGTAAGGAAAGAAATTATTTCTAAACAAAAACTTTCCTACTCTATAAATTAGTAGGGAATAAAAAGGAACCTCCAATCAGTCTGAAATGGAAAGCCAGCCTAGCCAAATGTACTTTAATTACAGTACCTAATACACTAGATAAACAACAAATAAGAAATGGTATTGATGATACTCAAGTTCATAATGGGACAAATGATAGTTATGGTGGTCATATAGACATTGTATAAGAGAATGTAAATGATTGTAGAATCTCATCTAGGTCAAAAAAGACACCAGTTACAAGGAAAAATTATTTTTTATGGTTACACCCATTCTAGGGCATGACAGCATTGAAACCGCCATTCAACTTGACAACATTAGCACAAACTTAGATTGTAATTCACATACAATGAGCTTCAGTGTTCAAAAGTAGACTGTGCATCCACAGACAATGTAATCATCATTTAGCTAGTACTGCTAACAATCTATTCAAGGTGTACCATCAAAACATAAGGGGCCTAAAATATAAAGTACATGAATTCACAACTTCATTATTTCCAGAGCTCCTGCACACCTTATGTTTAACAGAGCATCAGCTTAAAGAGGGTGAATTAGATATGATATCCATTGAAAATTATAACTTGTGAGCAAAATTTTGCATTTAATTTTTAAAAAATGATGGTGTATGTATTAGGGAATGGTTAATGGCACAGCTATCACCACCCCACTGCCACGCAACCCTCGGTACGATGCCTTACATCTCAGCTTGGGTTGACCTTTGCCTCTGTTAGCCAACTATAGACCCTCTGTGTTGAGGACGCCAGAGGTTGGTTTTTGGAAAGTTATATGAATCTAAATCTGCAGCTGACACATCAGATTAATTACAGACATTCTTAAGGCTTTCAGTTCTAAGTCAGTCTGAATCTGACTTATGAGAAACAGCCTTCTTTTCTGATGTTGGTTTGAGGGTCTTCAGAAATACAAATAATAAAATAGTAGCCCTGTTATAATATTCACTTGTTCATATTTTTGCTGTTTGCTTTGCACAAATATTTTTACTCTCCAAAAAATATTCTGTTATTTTAGTACTGCAGCAATGATGAGTAAATGGCATATCATTTTCAGTTCTAAAGTATTAGTATAATTTCTTTATTACATTTTTACTGCATTCATATTGACACTGAAAATAAACTATTATTTGCCACTTGTGAGTAAGAAGGTGCATTTTAGGAGCCCTGAATGTCACAATTTAATATTTGAACAATAAATTAAATTTTAACGTGGTAATGTGTCATACATTCAAATGAACAGAGCTGGAAGAAACACTCCTCAGTTGTATTCAGCCCATCATAATCATCATTGTTTATGGTGGCACTTCATGCAAAGTAAGTTCTCCACACATTGCGATCTAGTGCTTCCTTCATCATATTCCAGTGTCTTCTTCCTTAAGGACATCCAGTGGCTGTTCGTGTCTTTTTCCTAGTCTTCTCTTTGATTCTACCTTTCCTTCAGTGTAATGTTTTAAAAGACATGTCCTGTGCAAGATGTAACCAATACAGTCAGCTTTCCTTCATTTTATTTTATGTAGTATATTTCTTTTCCTTGACCACGTGTAATCCTTTTTCATTTTCCACACAATCAGTCCAACTGATCTTCTCCATCCTACCCTATACAATGTTTCAAAACTTTCAAGGTGTTTATGATCTATTTTCTCAATTGTCCAAGTTTCAACACCATAAGAAGCTATGCTCCAAACATAGCATTTTATTATTTTCTTCCTTAAATTTAAGTCAAGTTTGTTGGTGTAACAATTCTCCTTGTTGTTGTTGAACTCTGCTTTTGCCATAGCAATTCTGTATTTGATTTTATGTGTATGTTTTGTATCACTTGTTATCATAATACCCAAATATTTGAAATATTCCTAATTCTGCAGATGTTTTGATCAGTTATAATTTGCACTGGGGTGCTTGACCTGAGATTCTCATTACATTAGTTCTTTCCACATTCATTTCCTAACTTCACTGTCTTCCAACTTTAAGAAATCTATCAATCATGCTCTGTAGCCCACTGTTTGGAAAGTAATGTTGAGATCAAAGTCAAAGTGAATCATACTAAAAATTCAAAGGAAATGAGCTGGACATTTTGGAGTGCCACAAGCGAAAGTATAAGGTTAAGCAGGGGTTAAGTTTTTAACTACTGATTTTCTTTAGTAATTTTTACGAATGTGATTCGACAATTTTCTGTTTAATGTCCAGTTGTGCAGGATTGGAAATTAGGATGTGTTACCTTGATTTGATGACTGCTCCAACTACAAAATAATTTTTTCTGTCTGTATTGATGCAGTTACGCCAATTGATCTTGGCAATCCATGCAGATGGAGCAAGTCCTGATAATGCTCTAGAGACCTACACCTTCCACTTCACATACAAAGGCAAAGATTTGAGTGGGTGTAGCGTATTGCGAAAGAATAACAAGACAAATGAGTAAGTTACCTTTAAGAGATGGCTATAACTTGCAGTAGCATTTGCCACAAATTTCAAATAAGTGTAAATTTTATGTTGGTGATAGCGTTGAAAAGAATGGAAGTAATGGAAGTTTGAAGATTACTTTTCTACTTTTAGCTGGAATACAGAAGTAAACACAGAGGCAGGAAATATGTATATTTGTTATCATTATTTTGCTAAATTCCCCCCATCCCTGAAAATTCTGTCATTTTTGAATTGTAGAACTACACTCTAGGACTGATCACTTGCATCTTGGAAGGTATTTAAGGAATGTGGATAGGATGGGTTCGGATCTGCATGGTGAGAAAATGTGGGTCAGCGGCTACCATGCAAACACATCTATCACATGTGCACTAATGAAATCTCTTATCAAATGTTCTAACAACCAATGTGTTTGTCACTGGTGTTTATCATTGACTCCCTATACATTTGAACAGGTGCTGACACACACACCCATCTTCCTTGTCCCTCCACTTAGCACCGTTTTCTCATGCAGCAACTTTCGTATTATCCGTCCTAGACTGTACAAGTAAGTCAACGACAAAATTTCATGTGCCTTGCATGATTTCAGGCTTCTGTCACTTGGATGACAACATCAGGACTGCTAAAAATCATGATTTGTCAGTTCTCATCTGAATTAGCATGTTTAGTGAAAATACTAGAGCCATTATGACTCACAGAACAAAAGGTACTGGAATTCTGTAGTTGACTGCTGAATACCAGATCAAGTCACACAATTGTTCCTTTGGTTACCAAAATAACTAGATAAGTAACAGTCCATCAGAGCAGATGGTGGTGTATGAAAACAAAGTAGTACTTGAATGAAAGAGGTTTGTAGAAGTGGGTAATGACCTAAGTGTTCTTGCTAAGACCTAAAATCTGCTTTGGTCTTCATGTCAAATGACCTTCATTTTCTTGAATTTGGACAAAGATTTTATGTTTTCAGAAGCACTTTCAGGAAAGGATGAGTTTTTCTGAAGATACATCCATGTGGAAATATGATGCAAGCATGCCTTTAGCAGTAACAATTCCTGGCTCTACCTGAGAGCACTAGTTTTTATTAACCTACTTCGTACCATTCTACACTTCTTTCTCATATTCTATGTTTTGTTATTTTTTAATGCTTTTCTGTATATGTGAGTATTAGAATTGTATTCATTTGGAAATATGTTCATTCTTTTCTTTAAAGGGAAGTTGTATCAGAAGTGGGCAACTCACTCACTAAAATCCGTGAGAGCACCCTAGAAATGTTGCGTACCACAGTCCAGCTCACACAGTCTCTGCCAATCCTGCCTGAAAAGTGTGGCATCTCAATGAAATTGCTCTACTATGAGGATGGTAAAATAATTTAATAAATGACTTATGATTTAATTTATACTGCATTTTCTTAGGTGTCTTTGAATTCATTAGCCATATTTGAACATAGTCAGGTAACTGAGAAGGGCATGTCATGAAATGTCATAAGTTTGAACTGCTATATTTATTTATATTTCTACTAGCTGTACATATTTTTAAGTGTGAGAAATACTGTTGTCATTTAACTAACATTATGCTTCCATGACAATAATTTCTTTTTTGAAGTTGATGAAATATTATGGTAAAAGACAATGAAGAATATATTAAATTTTTCTTCATTGTGATCCTTGCTGGATGATATAAAATTTGTTGTAGCCATGCATTTGTTTTTACACAGGTACATCCTGTACGTTTTATCTGTTAAAATGTACCAACTTGACAGTGGTATGAACTTTTGGGGATATGTTTATGATGAACTGAAAACTTCACTTTACTGGCTAAGGCCCTGCCATTCTGTTAGCATGTCCACTGTATATGTAGATTTTGCTGCTGGAACATAATGTCTTTATGCACTGCAGTATATGTAGTAAAGTAAATTATCTTTTGTCATATTCTCGTATTGGGCATTCTGTACAAGCAGTTTTTTTGTTCTTCAGGGTGTGAACTGACATAGAACATACATGCAATGATATAGCTAGATTTATTTTGTGTGTAATATGAGTAGTTACACATGTGCTCAATATCAGAGATTATGAATTTTAAATAAATCACAGTGACTCATTGGCTCAGTAATTTAAAATTTAACAGCACACAAAATATGTTTTCTTTCATTCAAAATATTAATTTTGCTGCTCCTTTTGCTGTCTCTTCTACTGAGTCACCTGGGGTGGCCACACCAGTTGCCACGACCGCCCCCTTCCCCTAACAACACCACCACATACATACTCTGTGAACAGAATTTGACTGTGAGTACAAGAGTTTTAATGACTGAATAATTGCATTTACAACATACTTTGTTGACATTTACATTGTCGATACATTTCAACATAAAGACATGTGTTATTCATCAGTTATATTCAGGATATTGGAAACTAAATCTGTATTTTGGCTCCTAGATATTTTCCATTTTAGCAGGAATTACCGTGATATTCATCATACGGTCTTCAAATTTATGATACAAAACAGCATTTTGTAAACCATTTTTATAATGATTTACATTCATGTTGAGAAGATGTTGGTCCATGTAAACATATTAAGACTCTGACTAAGCAGTTTTACTTCAGTAGGCAGTCAGGGCAAACTTATTTGCTATCAAGTGGTCATATAACTGCCCACAATGTTGTTTGACAGGTCTTTGGTTTCTGTTGCAATTTTCTTGAAGATTAACTTATCAGTTCTCAGGTATTATACCTCAATAACAGAGAGCAATCTGTATGGTTTTAAATTTACTTATTTGTTGTTTATTTAAAGATTTTATCAGTATCTCAGACAATACTGAATTATCTTTATATGTGACATTTCTTTGTGATATGCAAATTAAGCTAAAGCCAAAACGTGTCACACTATGTGTAATAAAACACTGCACATGTGTAGTTGTGATTGACTGTCCCTCTTCTCCCTTTTTAATATGGCATTGGGTAAGAGGGTCACAAGTAAATAACGAGTTTAGAAGAAATATAGAAGGAAGTCTAACTAACGTACTACCCTAGCATTTGACCTGATGAAATGACGAAAATCACAACAAACATATAACTGTTTGATCATTTTCCCATCCAAGATTCAAATTAGGCACTACCAAGTAAAAGTTAGTACAAACTGAGGGGACAATGAGTTAATAGTGGGAGAAATACTAATAAAATTCACTGGAATGTGGTTTGCTTGTGTTTAATATATCAGCACTGTCAGTATATTGAAAGTAAACATTCAACACTATACTGTTTGAGGTACTTACGTTGTCATTATTTAGACCAAAAACGAAACAGTGATCTAGATCAGAAAAATATGAAATGTTATTATCATTGCAGCAAATAATTACCAAATGTGAAGCATAATAAACGTTTTAAAGTTTGGAAATGGGAATTAATTTCTGAACATTTTATTTGAGATTCTGAGTTGAGAAAAATTTGAGGGAAGTTGTTCATTTATTCATTTATTTGCACCACATGTAACATAAATGTAGCCTTCAACGTGGGTATGGTTATGATACTAAATTATATAGATGTAGCCATTTCAGCTGTATGTAATTTTTAATATTATTGGGCACAAAAGAAAGATTGAAATTCGCAATCCCTACATTACGTGTTAAATCATTATTCTGTGTTACAGTCATGGCATTATTCATTCATTCATTCAGTAATCTGTCTGACGACAGGTCCAACGCCTCTTCCAAAAGACATTATAAGTATGATAAAAAGACTGATATGTATATTATCTCCAACCAGGTACCAAACCTTTTAACAATGCTTTCTTCTCCCTGCTATTGGTTTAGGATTTTTTTAAGGCTCAGTTAATGTCTGATTATGCATGTCACATTGATGGATTCAATATGTCATTTACCTGTGTATGCTTTCAGTAACTCCTCTCGATTATGAGCCAGCTGGCTTTCACGCAGTTGAAAATTCTGCATTTGTATTTCCAAGTGAGGCATTAAATTGCAAGCTTGGTGAAGTAACGACACCATTCCACACTCTTAAATTCAATGTCAAAATGGAGATTAAAAAACTTGATAACTTGAAAAAGGATAAGACTGGCAGCCATAAAGTGGAGAATGAAGACCCTCGGAAGAAGACCGTAACTAAAAGTGCCAGAGAAGTACAGGTAAATGTTTCTGTGATGACATCTCATGTTTTGTTTCTGCAGTTGTTTATTTTTATTTGTTTTATTAATAATTCTAGCTGTCAGATAAGAGGCATTCTTGCTGTACTCCCTTTCATTCCAAGGGAGTAACAAAAGATGGAAGATATTTTAGAGTAAATTGTCTGGAAGAATGTTTTCATTTAATGTACCAACTAAATGCATTATATTACAGTTACTTCACTCCAGCCTGTTTTGGCATGGCAATACCAATTTAAAGTTTAAAACCAATTATGGTAAACTGGATTATATCTAAAATTTCATAGCCTGAATTTTGTTCAGGGGCAAATGCTAGTTAGTGTGTGCATAAGTATGTAGAATTTCTAATGCATTCTAGACATTATGTATAAATAATATTATAGCACATTTAAATATACATTTTTTAAAATATAAAAACTATAATTATGAATGAAACTCTGAGTTGTGACAGTATATATTCAAATACCTACTGTAGTCATTGATAGAGTGTGGACTGTGTCCTCTAAATAGAGCACCATTTAAAGTAAAGTTTTGAGGGGAAATGTTTTCCAGAATATATGTTATACAGTATGTATAATGTTTTAGCACTCATCCTGTGTGACAAGTGTATGGTGTGTACTGCAACAAACTGATTACTAGTCTGTCTATAGATATGAGTACACGAATTCCAAATTTTTCTTCAAATTCAGCAGACATATTGATTTGTTTGCTTAGTAGATATCTGGCATAAGTAGTGGTGATTAATGGAAGATAGAGAACAGCCACAAATGGGCAAATGCAAGGAAGTTGAAAATGACTGGAATTATGACGCCAACTACTCGCTTCTATTTTCAGACCTTATTAATATAAGTTGTTGTGGTTTGTTGTGCAGAGTGTAAAATAATATTTTTTTCTGCTACTTTGACAATTTTTCTATGTTCCTAATAGAAGTAATATGTTTATGGATCTCAGAATGTAAGGTTAACTCCTGCTTGAAAATGTTCTAACTGAATTGAATCAATACTGGCAGTTCATAACTTTTCAACATTGCACAAACCATCTCACGCTCAGAGACACTAGACTGAGGTAGTAATGGATCAGCTGTATGTACTTTGATCTGCCTAATATCATTAAGCTTATTTGCATTCATTAGCTGACAAATGATCCCTCTATCTCCTCAAAATATTATTTGAATCTTCAAATGGTTCACCCATCTCAGCTTTTACTTAGTTAATCCTTGGTTGATAATCCTTTCTTTATTAATTTTTACCTCAATACAGGTCACTAATACATCTGTTTTCACCTACTTGTACGAAGGTAATTGATTTTATCTGCTAATTTTTCATATTTTTTTCCTGAACCGTCTAATGCTTTTTACATCTAACATTGTTCAGATTATCTCCACTGATTTGTCTTTGGTGCTGCCTCAGTGAAAATTGGCTAGCTTCATTTTGATCACTCAATTTTGAACATACCTCATCAAACCATGTTTTGTGCAGTTGTATTTCATACTAAACTAGTCTATACTCTGCATTATTTATGGCTTCTGCCATGGTGTAAATGAGATCTTCGTTATTCTGGGACGTTATGCAGCATATTTTGGTAGTCTGTCGCCATGTTTTGGGACAACCTGTCAGTCGCATCTTCAAGAGTCAAGCAGCAGACTGATTGAACGTTGAAGATGGGACCAGTAGGTTCTCCCGAAACGTCGGCAAGTAACTGCAAATATTACAGTTCAAACCAACAAATGATGGAGAATGTGAAATACCTACCAATCCTCACAGCATAACATCCCAGAAGAGTGAAGATCTAGTCTATACTCTGAAGTTTTAACCTGATATTTTCCTTTGACATTATTGAGCTTCGTGAGGTCAGATCTGTCCATGTGTAATTTCTATGTCGGTAATTTACTGATTTCCGTTCACTCCCTAACTTCTGAAACTGACATCTATTGATTAGTATCCCACTCATCCGATCTGAGAGATCAGAAATCCATCATATTTGAATAGCAATTCATGTCTATGAAAATGTACTTGCAAAGAACGTACTTTTATTCCCCCATAACGACAAATTTAAGAATGTTCATGAACATTTTCTTATAAGAACATTGTATGTTTGGCTGTCAGATTCTTGGAAGTGGCAAAAATTCCTACTCAAACACTGTTGTCATGATCAGTTTCGTATAAAAGCTTGCTCCCAAGTATCCCTTTAAAAATATTTTCTGTATCCAATTTGTCATTCAAATCATCTACCAAAATTTGGGTACATGTATGTACGGAGTGATCAAATACATGCTCCAGCAACTCACAGAAACTGAATATATTCTGCCTTATGTGTTTTCGCTCAGCATAGGTTGGTTGGTTGGGAATGTTTTGGGACAAGATTCAAGATTCTTTTCTTCCTGGACATGCTCAGTTGTTGAAACATATTCAGAGCCTTAATACTGTACCAGTGACTTCATAGCATCATATTGCTAAGAAATTCTACTCTAATCACTGCTGATATTACTCCCTTATGTATGAAAACCTATGTCTCCATTTGATAATCTCATTCTTATTCTCACAGAAAAATATGGAGACTTTTGCTGGTTCAGTGTCATTCCTGTCCTCTCTGACCTTCTGGGTGAAATGTGCTAGCAAAGCTGTTGCGTGGTATCAGGGAAAGTGGTCACGTATACTTTCTGATTCCTCAGGGAAGCTATCGTTTTTATCATTATTTTTGTGTTTGGTTGGAGCAAGCGCTTTTATGATATTAAAACCACACCACTATTTCTGAAGAATCTTGTAATAGGAATACAATACATTACAATATTGAAGAAATGAAGGATTTTGGCATAACATGTTTCTCTCTCTTTCATTTTGAGTCATTACCTTATCCTTAAGAGGCAATACTATTATAGCAATATGATATGATTTAATTAAAACATGTATTTTAGGAATTGGATGTACCAATAGAATCACAGTCCACCCAACATAATCAAAGCACAGACCTGGACAACACATTTCTTGTAAATGATGATGACAATGATGTTGCTGACAGTGTTATGACAGAAGATTTTAGTCCTTTAACCCAAAGAGTGGATCTTGCAAAGTCCATTGCACAGCACCATCAGAGACAGCCTACAGAGAATGTAGCTTTACCTTCCTGTAGTCCTGCACATCCAGGTATTGATTTATATTAGCAATAAATAATTACTCTATACTGCAAATATGTATACTCATACATGTATAAGAATTTATAATTTGTTAACAGTTCTTAGAAATCTGTTGAAAGAGAGGGTTGAAACAACTGGATTACAAATACTATTTCATAGGAAAGACCTATGAAATATAAGCTACTTTCTCAGGAGAGCCCATTACCATTACTTGTCCCAAAATCTGTCAGTTAGCAAGACCCATCTTGACAAAATGAAAATACGTGTATTAGTACTCTAGCAGTGAACAGGTTTGGACCATAGAGCAGACAACACTACATGCTTTGTGGTAATCAGCAAACAACAAAGTGCCTGTGGACACATAATTGTCAAACTCTGGTGTACTGTATATTCACACACACACACACACAATCTCTCTCCCTCTCTCTTTTCTGATTTTTCTTTATTCCTGCTTGTCTTTCTTTCAGTTATAGTGTCTAACCTGGAATAATTATTATATTTTAGGATAAAAATAACAGTATATTATGTCCATTTACATCATATACTCATAATACACACATGTACTGCAGTTGTACAGTTTGAATGTTGATTATTATGGCTTGTTTTAGTTTGTTCCATTCGGTAAGTTGTACTGGACAAAAAAGACATCACATTACCATAAGTGCTATACAATATGCTTCACTGATAAATTGGCTTTAGCCATAATTGTTTTGTTTACAGTTGGTATGTGATTTGAGTCTGGGCTACCTTGATTTTTTTTCCTCTGATTTTCTTCAGTTTACAAGGCAATACCAATACATTAGTGTAATGGTATGATGTATTCCTTTGTACTTAGGTCTCCCTGAAGATGGCAATTTAATCACCACAACATATAGGACAGTACAAGCTTGTGTATTCATTTTAATTTCTGTTATGTGCATATGTAGGTATATAGGAATTATTACAAATCATTTACTTACTGATCACTGCTTATCCTCTTAATCTCAATGTATAATAAGATGGCACATTATTGACAGAGTCTGTCTAATTTTAATATATAATACTGCTATTTACACATAACACCATCTACTAGATATTCTTTCATGAATTACGGCAGCTTAACGCAACATATAATTTCATTCATAGATGCTCTCTGAAAATCTCCTACTATATTATTTAAAGAGGAAACTTGTCATCAACTAAGATATAATATACAGTTGCTTTGCAGCTGAGTTACCACTTACAGCCTATATGTTTCAAAAGAGTTATCTCATAAGTCAAATTCAGCTGTTTTTGCTAAGTGACAAATTGACCAACAGTTTATATATGGTTTGAAACATTATTCTCTACACATGGTAAATAAATCAACTAAAACCAGGTACTGCCCACACACACTGACACAATCTCTATAAATTATATGTTATACCCATTTACAACCAAGCACTTACGAGAAAGTGAATAGATGAAGGATAAGATGGGTGGGGATTGTGACATGCATGTGGAGAAGACAAATGCATGCAGGGATTATTTCGTGGGGAAACCTGAAAGGAGGAGATCATTTGGCAGACATAGGCATATATGGGAGTAATATTGAATTAGGGTTGGGTATGTGCAATCTTGTCAACATGGTTATGAACATCCAGGTTCTGTAAAATTTGGGGAATATCTTGATGGCTGAGGAATTATTAGGTTCTGAAGAAGGGCTCTGTTGCAGTGTTAGTACATATAATGAAAGTAATAGTTTGCTGTGCAATACAAATATGGAGTTAATGTGAAAATACTTAACATATTCAATTTATTTCTTGTTCTTCTTCAGCTAGTGTCTTATTTTTGTAATGGAGAATTTTACCACAAATTTAAAAACATAGAAGTTTGCCCATTTGTGCAGTATGGGCTTGATGAAATGTGCACTGTGCAGACTTATGTGGTTGTGTATTCAGTATCTGAAAGAGTTAAGATCTACAGAAATTTATGTCTTCATGGCTTGTGTTTTATGCAGAAGGATAATTTTATGTCTTTTATTTAGTAGCAAATGCAGTGCCTAAGTAATTTATTATAGACAAGGGGTCCGTGCTTTTACTTACCTATACAAATTTTTTTTTTCAATCCTCCCCACCCTCCCCTAGCATCTGGTTTAACTTCTGAGGTGTGCTCAGGTGTGGATGAGACTCCAAGTGATGTGAGAGTGCATGGCATACGCTGTGCGTGTGGCATTGGTTTGGATAGTGGCCTAATGGTGTGCTGCAAATTTTGTGAGCACTGGCAGCACGGGGTAAGTGTAATTTTCTTAATTTATCTTTGCTCATTGAAGAACAGCCTCTTACATGATGTCTGTGTTTGTTAACTGATAATGATAAAAACATGTGAAAAGTAATTATCTTGGTTCCACTGATTGAAAAAAACTTCTTATTAAGACATTCATATTTTATGTAGTTAATTTTAAATCTGTGCCTGCAATTATTACCCTAACAGAAACGTGTTTTGTACAACTTTTTGTAAAACTTGGATTAAGTAATCTATGTGATATATTTTGGGTGTGAAATTATGGTATTGGAATATGATCAAATGTATTCCAATTATAAAATTATACATATCTGTGTAAAATCAATATGTAATAATTTTAAAATTTCTGTCTATTATGCCCTGTATGATCAGGAGGTTGGTACACATGTGAAGCATCAGTACAGGGGTGCTGATAAGTTCTTAGCCCGACCTATTTCCCGTTGTATTTTGTTTGATGGTGAGAATATTTCTTTTGATGCTAGTCTTGTTTTATGTATATATATATATATATATATATATATATAT
>JGI24700J35501_10930464_pt1 | contig 14427 bp, 16 predicted proteins | sample TergutTh196P1_FD_35501 | JGI IMG/M metagenome (IMG submission 35501) | reverse complement strand
CTAACATATCCAACAGCCATGTCTGCCGTGTGATGTAAAGGTACCCAATTGTGGGGGGGGGGGATACATTTTATGTATATTTCTGTTTCATTGGGTAATACTGGTATAACCTCAAACCCAAAGAGTCTATCGTACAAAAGTAAGATGGAGGACCTAGCAGTAGAAGTATGCGGCGAGAATGGGGCCTATTACAAGGTTTGTATTAATTAAAGTAGGCTTAAGGTGTAATATTTGTTATTTTAATTTAACACAGTTGTCTGGTGAGTACATCTTGTGAAGAGATTTAGGTCACAAAGGTATTACTTTATGAGAATCATGGTTTTAAATGGCACCAGTGAACGCGGCTTGGACGCCATGTCTCATTTTGACAGGGCGTGATTTTCCCCATGTGCCTCATTGTCGTTCTTATTTAACTCTGATGAGGCATTTTTTCACATTTAATATTATCACATTGTTTAAATGTCAAGGTTTATAACTGTGGCAGTACCTGACCAATTCGTATCCTGACATGAATTAATCCAAATGCCTTCAATTTCACTAACCTAGCCTCCGTGGGCAAGCCAAGACCTACCGGTTCTGTTGACCTGCAAAACAATACTTTGAACTCTGCAGGCCAGTTCTTCAGACAAAAGAGTTTTGTGACGTGTGTTCTAATTTCTTGCGATGAAGTTGTACAGTAGAAGTTGCTTAAACTTGAATTGCCTATGCTTAGATGCAACCTATATATAGCGATATTATAGGCGACAGGTCAATGGTCCAAGATCTATCCCAAACTTACGAGATGAGTTATCGATACTTGTATGTTTCTTAGTCTGTTCAAAACACATCATAGGAAAAGCCAGTTCACACTATTATTAAAGTGTGTTGCTTCTTTGGCACAAAGTTGTAGGCCATTTTTAGTGTTAACCTGTAGGATTAATGAAAATTGTACTGTGAAAATAATGCTTGTAGCAATGAATTAGTAATGCGGTTTTAGTATTAGAGCATAAACAGAATAATGAAGTCTGTACAAAAATGTAGGCAGATTAGAAAGGAAATTTTGTATATCAGTCACTTTTTCCTTTTGTTACAGGCCTTTGTGACAGATGTGTTTGATGAAGAAGTGTCAGTAGCCTTTGAAAATGAGTAAGTAATACTTGTTGTTTATTATGTGAATTATGTTTTTTATTGTTTCTAGTTGTACATGCATTTGGTTATATCAGTGCACTGTAAGTACTGTGTTATTTAATAAAAAGTGTGCATCATGTAATTGGAAAATTCTTGTAAAGAATTGTTTATTTTTCAGTTGGCAGCCAGAGTCTAAGTTTCCATTTTCCCAAGTGCGTCTTCCTCCTGGAGGTGTTACAGGGAAGCCTGATTTTGCAGAAAACCAAGAAATTGAAGTATATTCCCGGGCCAATGAGCAAGAAGCATGTGGTTGGTGGAAGGCCATCATTAAGGTGGGATTATGTTGATAAGTATATAGAGAGAGATATAATGTTTGTTACACTTTTTCCCCTCCACTGAGTGTTCAGAATTGCCAGGCTTTCATTTTTACAGTTTGTAACATATACTGTGACTGGGATGTACAGATTTTTTAGTGTATGGTGCATTTCCTCATTAAGTTGGTGATGCAACATATTACATTGTTCACTAGAGATTAAATTATGCTAATGCTTTAAATTTATCTACTGTTAGATTATAAGACAAAAATGGTTGCTGTCAGAAGTTGGTTCTTATGCTATTCACTCAGCTTGCAAAGTGCTAAAAGTAACCTGATGAGTTAGTTTTTCTTTAACTTTTAATTCCTATTTATTTTCCCTTGTCACTACTGAGAAATTGTTTTTCTCATAGTTATTGGTCCCACATTCAGAGGATTTTTGTTTTACTGTGCCTGTTTCTGAACCAAACAGGCGTAGGGTTATTAACAACTGTTAGAACTAGCAAACTGATTGTGACTTTTCCATCCAAGCTGCTTGCCCACTGATTGTGACTTTTCCATCCAAGCTACTTGCCCAGTCTACCACAACCTGTATTTTAGTCTTCTGACCATATTGGCACACATAAACAACCACACTTCTTATACAGTATCATCCTTTCCTCTCTTCATTCTTTTTAAGTCCATGCATTGTCCCAAGCACCATGTTCTCAGACACTGGGTGTTAACATTTTTCTCTTGCAGTAAGATAATGAACTGTAGGTACTGGTAAAGTTATCGTTTTGTATACTTTACATTTGAGCATTTTGGAACTTGAATGGAATGATATCAGTTTTGAACTGAATAGCAACCATTTTCTGAGCATTTTCTTTATTGTAAAATGTGAAATGTGGCAACTCTTGCAGTACTTATTGAAATGGAGGTGCAGGTGGAGAAAATTATGATTTTGAAGAAATTATCTCTTCTAGACATGGAATGTTTTACTTTTGTGGCCAAAAAGATTTCTAAAGGAGGATGGGAGAGGATATTATTGGGTACTAGTGAAGTATACTTTATCTTCTCTCCAAAATTATGTGTTGATTTTGAGTTTAAGATCATGGAATTCCTTGTTCTTGTCACTCAATTGATTTGTTGACTGCAGATGGTACTAATTTGTGCTCTGCTTCTGTTTTCCCTGTAGTAGTTCGGATTTTGCTTAGAAACAACGTAAGTGCTGTAACAAAATTCTTTAAGAAAAATCAGAAACTCTTGCACTGGCTGTGAGTCAGTTATAAGTCTGCTTGCATCAAGGTTTGTTGCCACTTTGCACTTCATGGCTACGGCTGTGCGAGGTACTGTCACATATGGTTTTTGAGCATACATATGTCAGGGTAGGATGCAAGTAATATGTCAGCACTGATTTGCTCTTTTACATTATGTTTAGTCATTTTTTGCACTTTGTGTAACCTATATTATTCTATGTTCATATGAATAAGAAATAATACATTTAAATGTAACAGTTTTCTTTCATTTTACATAATTATTTAATACCTATTGCCTGTGTTTGCTATTGGTGGCTGGATCAGTGAACATTGTACACTAACAGTGAGCCAATTTTTTGGTTGTATGTTGGTGAAGCACATTAACAGTCCTTTCCTTAACCCTTTGGCACTAAAAGACAACTTCAGTCAGCATGCTGTGTGATGTTGAGAAAACTGATTGTCACCTGAAGTTGTCAGCCCAGAACATACACAGTAATGGGCTGCCATTTAAATCCTGAGTTTATTGCAATGGATGCCAGGTGCATATTCTGGCACCAAACAGTTAAAGTATGAGGTTTTTCAAGGGTGGTAGGAGCAAACATGAAAATATTTTGTTATTTGAATCCAGCACCTCCTGAATACAATCAAACTGTAAGGTGTATGCATATATCGTCAGACACAACTATGTATTAGGTGGTATGCTATTTACTATGTGTAAAGCACAACTACTTGTTTCGGCCATAAATGTTGGCATAAATAGCGTACCACCTAATACATAGTTGTGTCTGACGATATATGCATACACCTTATAGTTTGATTTATTCGACACACAACGGGGATGACACACCACCAAATCTGAACACAAGTTATTGCTACACCAACTAGTTTGCTAAGTTGTTGGAGAAAATGCCACGTGTCATGTCCCCTGTTGAACGACGGTACTAGTACATGAGCAGTTGTCATTATTGATGAACATATTGAGGATGTACTTGCAGTTTTGAACATGTGTGTGGCATTTTCTGTACAATCTGCAGGAGTGAGATTCTTGCAATCACAAGTGATTTGTATCCTTGTCAATCACCTGGGGAAGCAGCAGACTGTTGCAAAGTGGATTCTACACACGCACAAACATATATTCAGAAGTGTACAACATATGGAAGACATGATGATGATGATGATGATGATGAAATGGGCGTAATAGTTGAACACGTAATAGCTGGGTGCTCATCACTATCTGAATCTGCATATCTTGGGAGACACAGGCAACTGGCAAAAATGATTCACAAACAGATTGCCACAAAGTATAAGCTATTCAATAGAAACACTCTGCCATATTATAGATACAGGCCAAAACTCTTGCTGGATCAGCTAACATGATTTTGTGTTGGGACAGGGCTTCATAACTGATAAAATGAAGACTTCAACAGACCAAAAATAGTGCTCATCGATAGGGAGAACAAAACAGCACTTGTAATAGATAAAGAAGTTCTGTTGACCCATAACCTTTTCAACACTGAGGCAGAGAAAGTTACAATATATGAAAATTTAGCCCTGGGAATCAAAAATATCTGGAAGCTTCACAGTGTATATACATCCTCCTTAGGTATCTCAGCGGAAGGAGTGGTCACCCAAAACTTCCTAATATATTTAGGGAATATAGGTTTTATGAATAATATGTTAAAGAGTGGCACAAAAAATAGTACACTTACAGGTGTGTCACAGTAAGCAAATTCTTAAAATTCCTAGAATATGCTGCTGGATCTTGGGGCTTAGGATGATTTTCCATCTCCTGACTGAGCGTAATTTCACCAATTATCTGGGATAGGTGAAGGTTTCCCAGCAGATAGATACTGAGAAGTGTGATTAAATAAGTAAATAATAATAATAATGATGATGATGATGGTAATAATAATAATAATAATAATAATAATAATAATAATAATAATAATAATATGTCATGCTGTGTGAGGTTTGAACACAAATGTAGGTGCTTCATTGAGTGCTGAACATGATATTTTGTTACATACTAAGCAAAACTAGGTTGTGGAAGTATATGTGTTAAAACAAGCTTATGGAGAGGAAATACTGAGCCAAACTCAAAAACTTTCAAGTGGTTTTGAAGTTTTGAAATGAAATGCCTTTTGTTGGAGATGAATAGTGAAGGCATCAGTCTTCATGAAACTGTAGCATAGTCCTTCAAAATGTTGGTGCCTCTCTATCAAGGTACATAATCATACCTCTGAAGAACACAGTCTGCATGTTCGCAGCAGTTTTTCTACGTGTCATCAGAAGTTCTGTTACAGAATAAAATGAAATGGCTTTCACCAAAATAACTAGGATAAAACAGTTTGTTTTTCCTCTTTGTGGTTTAACCATAACAGTTCCAACTCTATAGGATACAGAATATTTGAGTTTTGCATTGTACCAAAGCTGCTATCCTCTGGTCAGAATTCACTGGCCCACATCAGGTACTTGCATACGCTTATATTAAAGCACTTGACTATTGTGATGCCTGCTTGCATGAACAAACCTAATTTTGCAAGCTGACAAACAGAAATTTGTAATGAATCATATGCTCAAATATCTACAGGAAACAATATGTCTAACTGTGAAAACCAGAATGTATACTTAAGTATTAAATTCTTGGAGGTGTATAGGGAAGAAAGGATGGTGTCATTTGTCATAAGTTTATAAAAATCAGTGTGTTTTCATGTTTATATTATGTTAGTTACACCTTTGTGCTGACATATGGTGTTTGTAAACAAAATTCTTTTTTATAAAAATGGATTCTAGTTCTTATCAACACTGGAATTTCCAAAGTCTTAAAAGTACAAGTTTTAAAATCCTTACCACATATGATGCCAAGCATTGTTGTCGTAAGTTGGTACATTTGGTTTCAAAGAATTTGGTGCGTGAGCCGTGGATTTATTTTTTAATCCCCACTGATGAAGTTGATGTATTGGCTGATAATGTAATTACCATGATTTTTCTAGACAGTACAGCTCTGAGGTGAAATCTTCGTAGTCACTGCTGTGAGAACCTCAGATCTCACAATTTAGTTAGTAGTTGTTTGAAGTAGTGCAGAGCTATTGTAGAATGGATTATTGTGGTTTCCTTAGCTTTGTCCATGGGACTGGAAGAGACACACTAGATGGAGTGACTGGTCAGTGTTGTACCTTGGCCATTTAACCCCTAGGGAAAGTCCCATGTCCCCATTGAATAGCAGGCTGAGTTGTCCCCAGAGCTGGTGAGGATGTTTTGGAGGGAAAAAAAATCTCTCTCTCCCATCTGGATTCATACCCTGGATCATCCACTTTGTACCTTACTCACTGTGCTGACTGCTCTGGCCATCAAATTTCCATTTGCATTATATTATAGGTGTATATGAACTTAGATGTGAAGTACTGTATGTGTTAAAACACATGATTCAGTCTAAGCAGTAGTTAAAGTTGCACATATTCAGGTTCGTCTGTACTTGGTGATGCTGTTGGGTCCCCGACACCCAAGTTCACTGGCAGACACTGCTGTGACTTGTACCTTTGCTCATGTTTGTTTGATTCCTGTATCTCTACTAGAAGCCTGAACATTGAAGTTTTATAATGGGACACATCAGCTTTTGGTAGACAAACCATTTTCTGAATATACCATTGTGAAATCCACTTTTGAGTGTTTGAAGCAGCAGTAATTTTACTTAGGTTTTGATAAATATTGAACTATTTGGAATAAGTCCTTGTGAGTAAAACGTAGTGAACACAATAGTAACCATGTTAAATCTCTCGTTGGTAGTATTCATGTTAGTGTCAAGGGCTCTGAGTCTTTAACTGTTGGAAATCCAACTTTGATCATACAATTTTTAAGTGACACATCCCTGTTGTTCAAGTCAGTCTGTATATTTATTATGTCATCATGCAACAACACCATCTGTTATTTACGATAGTCCCTAGTTTCGGTCTTCTATTCGGGCCATCATCAGACCATGCATCGTTTGAATTCAAGAAAAACCATACAATCGTCTTAATATAAAATGGGAAGAGATCTCATTCCCTTTACATGGATATTGATAAAGCTATAGAAACATTGTGAAGTGGGTGACACAAAGAACGTGTGATAAAAAACAGAAGTATTATTAAAAATAAAGAGGGTAGGCACCTTAAAAGATTTTGTGTATGTACGTTGCACACTGCAGCTTCCGTTGCAGTCCTGAAATTGGTAATGTATATCCAGGCAATTCTGTGTCCTGAAGAATATGTTATGTTAGAGTGAGAATATAGGCCGTTTTCTGCAGTAATTATTTCCTTGTCCATTTATCAGGCTTTGTTGGGATTTCATAATGGAGACTGTACAGCACCTTGGGAAGGTAGTGCTTATCAGCATTCACCACACAAGATGTTGAGTAGTGTGCCCTGTTGTGTACTTCTGTTACTGTATGTTTTTAAAAGTACTTCTGTTTTTTATTATACATTGTTTATTTCACCCACTTCATAGTGTTTTAATGGTTTTATCAATATCAGTGTAAAGGGAATGAGAGCTGTTCCCATTTTCTATTAAGATGATGGTGTGGTTTTTCTTCAATTTGAAATGATGCATGGTCTGAAGATGGCCTGAACAGAAGGTCAAAACTAGTAACCATTGTTAATTATTGATGGTGTTGCATGATGGTATATTTAATAAATATATAGTTTGTTCATACAGCTTATCAGGTGTAGTCCCATTTCTCAGACCCATGTCATCTGTGTGCGTGTTACGCTCATGTTTTTAGTGAGGAAGTTCTTGTGATTAGTGAGCCTTTAACCTTTAAGTGATTGGGTTGGTATGTACGTTTTAGTGCATGGTTGATGAAAAACATTATTTGAACAAAAAAAGCTAACATTTTATGAAAAATAAAACAGAGATTGTGCAGCATATCTTATATATTCAGTAGATTTCCTTGTTACCTAAAAATATAAACTGAATTTATAGGGGTGGTTTTGTATGTGCATTCACATATGCAAACCCTGGTTGTTTAGAAGTTAAGTAATGCATTTAAGTCCTTATTTTTTGTGAAAAGAATCCTTTTCATTTCTATGTTGCATTGTTAGATGTTGTCAGTTCAGCTTCTCGCTTGAATGCAGGTGGGGGTCCCTGAAATTATTTAGAGTTTCTTAGTTGCATCTATAGATTCATATGATTCACCCAATCTTCTGTTGCTGTTCTGCATATTTTATATCCTGCTTTTGCTTGGAATAGGTGGATATTTGGAGTTAAAATGGTAAGAAATAAGTTATGGTGACAGTCATATGATTTAATTTCTGTCTTTTAGTCAAGTAATTTAATTTCTGTCTTTTCCAGATGATAAAGGGTGATTTCCATGTGGTTGAGTACTTAGGTTGGGAAAATACGTACACCGAAATTGTTGCAAGTGAAAGGTTGCGACCCAAAAACCCAAATGCTCCCATAGATAAAACCACATTCTTTAAGTTTGAGATTGAAGTACCTGAGGATCTGCGTGAATAGTAAGTATTGTGGGATAATTTCAACTTTTGTGTATCTATGTGCAAAGTGGCTAAATGTATTCTGATGGAACTTTATCATTTTGATATGGAGTTTTTAGATGGTTACATGCACATATCAAGCAGATGCATAAAATATTCGAATAATTGAAAGGGCAGAAGTTACAGTCACGAGAGTTTGGACTGTGGTATGACCTGAATTGATATGAGTTAACCCATTGCGCTTTTTTGTCAGAATATAATGAAAAAGCAGCACGTATGCATTTTTATGTTGCATCAAGAGTTCTCTCATCTGTCAGAATGTGGTTCTGGAGAACTGAGGGTTTTCAGTTCTGTAATTTGTGAAGAAAGGCACAGAGTTCGAAACAATACCTTACGTACAAAGGTCATTTGAAACTTAATGGCAACACCAGTGCTGTGCAGTGCACCTAGCAGTCTGTGCATATGTATGTGATGTATGAAAGGAGTGGCTTATAGTATGTTTGAATGTATCTGTGATAAGTGGCCTTTAATGGTGTGTGTTTGTTGAAAAGTTGTATAAAAACATGTTAAGCAACTACAAACAATCCTACTTTATAAATATCCAGGTTACATATTGACAAAATGCACAGCACTGCCACAGAGGATTACAGGAAGCTTGTGGTAAACGAGCTGTACCGTATCATGTTATTGTCAGATGGGTGCATGTGTTTCAAGGTGGGAGAGAAAGCAGTGAACACAAACTGGGAGCTGTCCAGCGGATCACAGCAGCTGACGAGGTGCACATTGCATGTGTGAGTACACTACTGGGTACGAACTGACAGTGGACATGTGCCATACTGTTAAGTGAGATTGGTATTGCATTGTCCACCATCCACAGAATCATAACTCAGAATTTGAAAATGCAGGAAATTTGTGCACAGTGGGCATCACATGGTTTGACAGGTATACATGTGGCAACTTACAGAAACTGTCAGCATTTCAGTCATTATGAACTTGAGGGTGGAGCCTTACTTCTCTGGATCATTCCAGTGAAAGTGACATGCTGATGCATATAAAGCTGGGCTGAAGAGAGAGTTGAAGTGAATCGAATCACCAAGGATCACCATGCCCACAAAAATCTCGACAGGAAATGGTGCAGCAGAAAGTCATGTTCATTGTGGCTTACAGTTACTGGGGTATTCTCCCGCACATGCTGTCCCTCTTGGCACTACAGGAGATGCTGTTTATTACAGATATGTTTTTAAACATTAATTGTGTTCTGCATTGCATTGTAGCAGCCACATCCCTGCAGTTAGGACCTGCTGTCCTACTTGATAATACTCACTGTCACATTGCGAGCATGACTGATTTGTTCAGAAGATGGAGTTGGGAAGCTCTGGAACATGCACTAGACTCACTAGATATGAATCCATGTGACTAATGACCTCTTTCAGAAAGTGAAAATATCTTTGTGTGGCATCCGCTCTGGAATGAGAGATGGTGTTGTGAGAGCAGTAGAGCATGCGGTAACTGATATGTCAAGAAGAGATGCTGCAAACAAGTATCAAACATCTACCACAAGTGTGGCAGCATGTCTGCAGTGTGGCAGGAGGCTATATTTATGGTTTGTAAAGTGACAACTTTCGAAATAAATTTTGCTAATTTTAGGAGTGTTGCCATAAATTTTAGTGTGAAGTGTTGAATTTTAAAATACCATGCAGTGGTATTTAGATCTGTGGCCTTGTTGTAACATGGGGAGTCAAAATTGATGATGACATGGAGGCATTGGTGAAACAGAGGTTGAGAGAATAGGCCATTGTCTTTGATGATAAGGTAATGGAGAAACTCTGCAACAAAATGTGCATTCCAGTCTTGATGGGTGCCATGTATAAAAGTAGCTTACACATGGTACACTGACATACAGGGTGTTTTTTATTGCATTTTTGAGCACTATATATGTGGAGTATTTTGGAACATGTCCCTGAGAATGGCAGCTATCACAAACACGTTATTGTATATGAAACCTACATTGGCCTGGGAAATGTATGATCCTGGTTTGTCATGCAATTCGACATACCTTATTTTATTGACAAGTTTCAAAATGCCATCTTCCTGCACTGTAGCAGGCCTCACACTTGACAGTTTTCCAGCACAGAGTGAAGTTCTTATCTGGAAATATTAGTAAGTTCCCTTCAAATGCTGCCTTTCACTTTTTGTAAAGAACATGGACTTTTCAGATAAAATCCATCTTCTTGTGTCCCCCACAAGTAATAATGGTCCAGATTTAAATCTGGAAAGCGGCCTCGGTGGTCTAGGGGTAGCGCGCTGCCTTCAAGTACCCAAGTTTGTGGGTTCACACCCGGCCAAAGCCATCAGGATTTTCAAGGGCGAAAAATCCTCAGCGCGCCTTCCTTCGGAGGGGAAGTAAAGCCGTCAGTCCCATGTCGTAGATTTACGGCATGTAAAAGATTCCTAAATGTAGCATGGAAGTCGACATTTAGGCAAAATTACCAGTTAATATTCTCGCCCACAAGTTCCACCTTTTGCTGCGTGGATCTCTTGCATCGTGTAGGACGTGGAGACATCTGGCGGCGGAAGTGGGAACGTCTAAAACATAAGGGAGGTTAACAGGGTTGCACAATAAGTCTTAAGGCTGCGGTGCATCCGGGGCATATGCTCCGGACCCCAATTATGAAGAAGAAGAAGAAGAAGAAGAAATCTGGAAATCCAGGGGGCTGCAGTTTGCCGACTGTTAACGGTTTGTTGTGTTGAGGAGTTTGCTACTTGGCCATGGAGTTTTGCTTCATAAAGTAACTGTACATTCTCTTATTCTTGTAATTCCTTGAATATTGGTGTTAGAATTAATGAAACATTACAGTCAGAATTTGTTTCTTCAAAAACAACATATTTATTTCATGTGCATCTACATGTTTTGTGGCCATTGTCATTCTGAAACTGAACCATTGTAGTGTACATGAAGTAAAAGTCTTGACCGAAACATTCAAGTGTTTAATATTACCAAATTTAAAGAGTGTTGTGGATATTGTATATTTAATTCAAGTTATTATTGTAGTGTTGTTACATGGTGCAGGTTCTTACACAGTTACATTTTACACTGCAATTCTGGACTAATAACCAGCCATGTATTTTGGCTCAGTTTTACTATTTTATCACAATACAGGTCTGCTTCAAGAGCACAGTAAAATCAGCTTCTGTAGGTTGGTTACAAGGGTTGATGGGAAAGCTATGTCTGTAGACACATGCGTGCACCACACACACACACACACACACACACACATTGTGTGTGTAGTTGAAATACAGAAAGCTTCACACAGAAAAGTCTTTGTAACTTTAAATTCCAAAATTTAGTCTTATACAACTAAAGTTCAAGCAATTTGTGTCTTTTGCTGCTGCTAGTTGGAGTGCCAGTCATCTGTGCCACATGTCCAACTGAATTGTGGTTATTATTGTAGCCTCTCACACACTTTTGTATCTTTTTCTTTATTCAACACAAGACGTATTTCAACAGGTTTCTTGTTCAAGAGTCTTTGCGAGTTATTCTTTGAATTTTTGGCAATGGTAAGTTTATGGTGAAATTTCCTTGCACTGTTTGTAGCAGAACAGTGCATCAGATATGAATCATGTAAAAATATATGTTGTTGTGGTCACATTGTATTAAACCTTATCCACTCATTATGATATGCAGTACTCAACACTTTCACTGTTGTAGCTTTATTAATTAGGAGGCAAAACCACAACTGAATAATTGTTCATGTAAGCATGAATCATGCCAGCAGCTTTTGCTGATTGCTTTTGGTCTGATTTCTAGACTTTTATGAGAAGAGTACTAAGAGGCCATAACTGGCTGATAGTAAGAAGGTGGCAGAAGCATGGAAAGTGGCAGGGAGATTCATTGTATAGTGCCTTACTTAAAGCTTTTATCCTGTTAAGTAAGTCCATAAATATAAGTCACAATACACTTTCACACCTTGCCCCATGTCTATGTTGCTCATTTTGTTGGCCCACTTTTCTGTCTCAGTGAAGATAGATAGATTACATAGATCAGCATTGGGTTCAAGCCCTTACGGTCCCGATGCACCTAGGCCTTAGAGACGGGCCCTTTGTGCCCCATACTCTGATATCAGCTCAGGAGAGCCCTGTCCCTTTACCAAAGTTCCTGTCTCGGTGAAAGGAAACAAGCTTATGAGATCACCATGCCCTGTGCGTGTAGCTGTGCATGCATGTGTGCATGTGCCTTTGCTTGTGCTCCTGCTCATCCCTTTCAATTTCTGAACCAAGTGATACATTTTCACAAAATTTTGTTCAGATGTTCCACAGTTGGAGTCTACGCCAACCTTCTGTTTTCGATTCATCCCATTTGTAATAACAAACTGGCAGATGCACACGAGCAAAAGTGGGACATGTGCAGTAACAAATCATCAGAAAATGTGCAATTTTATTTTTATATCTAATGAAATTAATGAAGATGGAAATTTCTTGAGTGGAAGTTTTTCCAGCAACAACAATCATACTGATTATGGCAGTGGTGATGACGATGATGATGATGACGATGACGACAAAAAACAACAACAATACCGCAATAAATGTGCAGTTGCAAACAACAAACTGTGTGTGCTTTCCAATTGTAGGCTGAAAATCTGCAGTTAGTGGTGCTGTTCTTATAATCTCCAAATAGTATTTTCTCTTTGTTTAATTCATAATGAAGAGTGTACACCTGATGTGTATATACTGGCTGGATATTTATGTGTAAACAATCTGTGTGTGTGTGAGAGAGAGAGATACATTGAGAGGTATACATTCACTTGATCCACTGTTTTATGTTTTGTTTTTATTTTTGAGTTTTCTTTGTTCCAGTGCAAAAATGGACAATGCTCATAAGGAGTTTCAGAAAGCCATGGGTGCTGCAATCTGCCGGTATGTACCAGAAAGAGGGGTTCTTAGTGTGATCTCGAGGAGTGAGCATTCAAAAAAACGTTCATCCATGCTTCAGGAGATGCATTTTAGGAATCTAAGTCAGAAGGTGCTGCTGCTGAAGCGAACTGAGGAAGCAGCCCGCCAGTTAGAATCAACAAAATTGCAGAACGTTGGAGGGTAAGGTTCTTCTTCAAATCCTTCTTCATCATGGAATGTGTGTCCTAATATTACAAATTCGTGTTGTTTTGTATTGTTGCATGATGGTATATTTTGATGAGCAACATCTAAAAAAAAAAATTACATGTTGAATTTATGCAGTTATGTTCTATGTAAATAAGTAATTTTAATTTGTGTGTGCATTGTATGTGGCTAAAATGTAACTCTTTTGATTGACCTGTCATTTAACCATAGAATATAATGCCCTGTTGGGAGGTGATATATATTGTGTCATGAGGTTATATTGTTAACGGGCTGCAGTATGTGAACTAACTAACTCTCACTTCAACACAACGTTTCTTTTTATTTCAGCAAATTTAGGCCTTCAAACTTTATATATCAGCGTGTCTCAAACTATGAGGCAGGGGTGAGAGCAAATGCAAGGTGAGGGGCAGTATTTCTTGACAATTTGGCCTTCTTACTGTTTGTTGTTATCAGATGCTGCATGCCTCTTCATGGAGAAGTTATGATTCATTGTAGTATACTGTTTCATTACTCCATTTCATTTATAGAAACTTTTTTTAAGATTCCTTCTCCAGTACTTGTAGTTTGGGTTAGATACTTTTTAACAAATTGTATATGCTTTGAAGATCTTTACAGAGTTGGCAATTAAACAAATAGCCTGCCACAAAGTTTGAGAACCACTGATGTATTTGTACTGTGCTGTTTTTAAACAGTGTCAGTCTGCTTAGTCCATGTTAGAACCATGGAGGAAGATTGTTATGTATTCATATATATCAGTTTGTCAGTATTATTATAAGGTGTGCATTGTTCATAAAATGCATTATTAATAAAGTGCATGTGTGTTGGTACATTAATATTACTTGATTCCATGATCTGTTGTTATGAATGTAAGGGTATTTGTTTTCAGATACTCAGACGAGTTTAGTGTACGTGAAGATCTCATGGGACTTGCAATTGGTGCTCATGGTGCAAACATTCAGCAAGCGCGGAAAGTAGATGGTATCACAAACATTGAACTTGAAGAGAATTCGTGCACTTTTAAAATTTATGGTGAGGTGAGTGTAAAGAATTATTTTAGAAATGTATTCACATTGACCCAAAAGAAGGTTTGAATAAAAATGTGCATAATTCTCAGTGTTTGGAATAAAGTTATATTTATTATATTGCTGTATGGTTTTTTTTTTTTTTTTTTTTTTTTTTTTTT
>JGI24700J35501_10930465_pt1 | contig 14436 bp, 10 predicted proteins | sample TergutTh196P1_FD_35501 | JGI IMG/M metagenome (IMG submission 35501) | reverse complement strand
GGACGAAGTGGTTACTGCTTCTGTTGGCAATACCACAAACTGCCCCTACAAAATCACAATTTCTGTACCTTCTGGTCTACTAAGGTCACATTTCATCTTCACATGTTGTATCACAACTGTACTCTCTTACAATATTAAACTTTTCTCCTCATGAATTTCTACTGTCTGTAAGTCACACCACACACATGCAGTACCTATGACCAGAGGCCAAGGTAAAGTAAGAGAATCTGAGCCCACCATAAGACAATGAACCCTTTCACAGTAAAAGCAGGATCACAGTCGATGCGCGGTGTGGGCGCTTGTTGCCAGTAACATGCACAGTAATGGTGGTGATTTAAATTCTCACTCTTTGGGGTACCCCAGGCATTTAATGCAAGTGTGTTAAACAATAGTTAAGGTACTGTAGACGCAAATACCCAGTGCTTCTGATTCGATTTTTAACCAAATGTATAAGCATCATTTTGGTGTTTCAACTAGTTAAACACTTAAAAATAGACTGCTTTATTGCAAGATCTGATATTTTCACAGCAGTGTTGCTGAAGATTCCAGTCTTGTGGGATGTGACGCCGTGTTGACGAGGGAAGTTCCTGATGTTTCAAAGGGCCATAGTGCCTTCATCTTCAAGATCAAGCAGCCCAAGAAGAACACCATGTGGCAAAAAGAGTGAATGCTATAGAGGCATGGGTGAGCAACAGATGGCCAGTGGGGGCAGTGTCAGTAAGTACTCACCCTCTGGAACAGGGTCACTTCCCAGAAGACTTAAATCTTCAGACTGTTTTATTGTCTACAGTCTGTTACACGGTCAGTTAATATCACTAACACACACATCCAGTCTGTAACATGCTAGCTGTCCATGCTTAGCAGTTACAAGTTCCAAATCAAACTCCCAACCTCTTGTTAAGTGTTGGCTATTGCACACAAAAATCACTTCTGGCACATAAGGTATGCATCAGAAATGAATATCCTTTGAGTGAGAAGGTGCTGAAGCTTTTGGTATCATTCCTGTTAACCAGTCTATGCAAAGCAAAATTTCTGGCCATAAACTTCAATAAAACAAACAAGAAAAGTCGACTTCGCATTGACAAATGTATGGAACTGCCACTTCTATAAGTTTAAATAAAATCAAGTTTGACTTAAGAGCAACCCTTAATTATCTTCACTTTTTACACTTCACCCCAACCTCCACGGATTTAGGTGCAGGAGTCAGAAAGTTATACCACCTCCTTCTGAGTTTCAAATGCAGGTACCTTGTCTCCATTTCAAGATGTGGGTATCTCCTCCCCAGTGTAAGGTACAGGTAGCTTTTTCCCAGAGTAAGAAAGAGACAACTTTTCCCAAATTTAGTACACAGCCATACTGACCCAAGCATATGATAAAAGGTATCTTGTCCCCAGTTTAAGATAGACACATCTTGTCCTGAGTGTAAGATACAGATATCTCGTCCCCATGGCACACCTTAAATAGGGATTTCATTATTTACGCATTGCAATAAAACGTACTGTCTACTCCTTCCATTCTAACACATTTTTAACAACTGGCTATGTTTACAATCAGCTGATTATCAAATATAACACTGATATGACACCTCTCCACTGAAAAAGTTGCATTATGTGTGGGAACATCTAATGAATCATTCCAAAGAATGGTACTGTGGTCCAGACCAGAGTAGCATTACTTAGTATATGCACATGCTACGTAATGTTATTGAATACATATACACATGTATGCTAAGTAATGTAACTGTGATCTTAGTATATAATAATTCTTTTATTTTTACTAATATTAAACTGATCATACAGTAATAACAGCATTAAGTCACAGCAGTTATGGTGGTGGCGGTGATGGTAAAGGAGGAGTACGAGGTAGGAGGGCAGGATTTATATAAAAATCACTTTATTAGTTATACTGATAATACAAAAAGATGCATATAGAATGTATACAAACTGAACGGTGCAGGGTGTAAGGAACCAGTGGCTGTAGCGTAGAGATATGGAAAGTACAAGGATCAGAGCTAACACATATACTGTTGTGATATAACGTGACAGCTTAATTCTTAATAAAGAATTGAACACACATCAGTATCTAGAACAGAATATGGAAGGGTGGACACCGCAGTGAGCCACGCAATTTGACCATTACAGTCTTTTGTGTAGTCCTTTAGCTCATTCGTTCAGCAGTACCGCACTGTGAACAACATGCAGTATCTTGCTGACAGAGATGTCTTCAAGGTCACTGGCTTCATACAATGACAACACAGGAGACTGAATCTTAATGTGGCCAAAGGCCCACAGTCATAAAGAAAGTGAGGCTGTTTCAGATGGCTGGCTGCATCTAGCACACTAGCACACTAATATCAGTACCTAATAACTGCTGTAATCATTTTATAGCTTCTTTATTCATGTTCAGCCACAATGTACTTGCATAAACAGCAAGCAGTTAACAACAGAACACAGGCAAATGGGGGATCTGCAGTATGATAATAAAGTATCAAATATCAAACTGCTACAAGTGTTTCTGAATGCCAGTTGATTCATGTAGCAATCCTACAAACAAAAGAATAACTTGGGCATGTTGGAGGAAGGCACATCCATTGTATTCTGTGCTAGCATACAGCTTTCAAGACAAAGTCCTTTAAACAAAGTATCGTCATATCAATGCGGGATTGGTAACACAATATGATTGCCAAGCATAACCAGCTGTATGTGAATGGAAGGCATGGATTAGTAAAATACACACTGGTGTTAACATGTCTCCGTGCCTTCTGTTTGGGTACTGCTCCAGTAGAAGGGGAGTGGCGCACTGTACCGTTAACACATCTGAAATGAAGGTAAGTAACAATAATTAATCAGAATGTCCTGTACCTTCCTTCTGGTGTAACGACACAGATTGAAAATGTTTAAATACTAGCACAGACCATACCTGTACAAGTCAACTTCATTATTTTAGGTACAACAAAAACTGTTATTTGAAAAAGTTTACTTATACAATTCAGAAACTTCTAAAAGTGATTCACTACACACCCTGGCTGCTTTACCCTCAGGAAAAGAACCCCCAGTACTCAATGAATAGGAAGTTGAGAAGGAGAGGTATGGCTCCACTCATTCTTAACTCTGACACTAGGTGGAGGCAAGGGATAACTTCACGTCCCAGCTGCTCCCACTACCCCACCCCCAAGAACAGAACCTCAGGTAACCATTGAATAGGAAGCTGGGTAGACCCAGAGCCACCCCAGACATTCTGAAGATAATCATAATCTATCCACTCTGCATGGATTCACACCCCAGATCATCCAGCCTGTAGGCTAGTCATTTTAAAGTGTCTGTCTTTTGATTATGACTTACCCTGGTGAAGTATGATTCGATGGGCAGCTTGCATTTTCAGCTTCATTCTGTTGAGCACATTCAGAGCCAGGTGAATACTGGTGACCTTAGAAAAGACAGAAATTGCACAGTCCTACAGTCACAATGTTTCCTAGTGCTAGACCTAACTGGCTTCTTATAATACTAACAGATCATTCTCTGTTAAGCGTTCTTCAAGTTCACTTCTACTGCAACCGGGTAACAACCCAATTGCAGTTAACAAATATATCATATCATAATTTTCTTTGGATCCTATCAGAGCCCACTCAGTCAACATCAATTCAAGTTGTTCTTTGTGCAGCATAAAACCTGATTATCAATAAGCATCACATCAGTCTGCAAGGTCTGAGGTCTACTGGGATGCGGTGCTGTATCATGGGCTTAGTGGCATCCCAGCAGACCTGAATCCTCATGACATCAGCCTATCACAACACTCAAGCTATTTTACCACACGTGCTGCCCACTGCATTTAAAACCACCATCAACAGTCTACCAGACCAACTTTTGTAGGTACTTCAATTTTTAACAACCTGTCACTATGAAGATGGTACTGTGACCTCTTGATTCTACCACATTAGGAGCAACCCCCTTACAGAAGATTCAGGTGAAGTGGGATGTCATACCATATCAGTGGGCAAGAAGTTCTCAATGTTTTGAAGGCACTACAATACTTCAAAGGGGCATGCCATAGGGCAGTTGGTTGAGGCACCGTGCTTCAAGTTGGAAGGTCGTGAGTTCGATTCCCAACGGTGTGACTGAATTTTTCACTGACATAATCCTTCCGGCCGCACTATGGCCCTGGGGTCGACTCAGTGTCTACTGGAAGTGAGTACCAGGAATACTTCCTGGGGGGTAAAAGTGGCTGGTGTGTAGGGCTGCCAACCTTATCACCTTCACATGCCAACTGTCTTGAAATCTGCCAGCCTCAACTTTCTGGAACCCTCAGGGCCTGTCCAAGCCTGTTTAGGGATTGCTGTACCTTTACAATACTTCAACATGCACAACAACACAACAACACAACAACACAACACCACATGCTGCAAGACCTCACAACTTCAGTAACACTGCTGTGAGAACCTCACCTCTCACAAAGTCTACTGTGTGTCAAAGTAAAATACAAACAGAATCAAACTGATCCTACCGACATCTTAAGAAACATTATGCTAGTTTTATATTCAGCCTATTAACTACAGGAACCTCCTACCTATAGGCTGCACACTGGCTGTGGGTTTCTTCAAAGCCGCCCGCACCTCATTCAAGTATGCGTTTTTATCCGCCACATGATCTACAGATGTTACGGGAAATAAGCGTAGAGTGTCAGGACCCAAATTTGACCGTTTCTTGGTTGCCCTACAGCCAGCCTTCTGGACAGGACTCACATCATTTACTAGGATGCCTTGATGGACAGATGGCATAGCATCACACACATCCTACCAACACAATAAAGTACAACGGAAATGTGGTCACTAATATGAGGACACACAAACACACATACATGATGAGCTAAGACGAATGCAACAGAAATGTGCGGTATATTCTTATATGTTTGTTTGCAGTAAAACTGCATTAATTCACCACCCCATATGGTTGAGTCTCAATGTTTGCTATTGCATGACAGCAATAATACTGTCATGGTATTAGACATGAGTTCTCAAACAAGCAACCTGCCAGGCTGACCTCAAACTGATCTTATTCTCATTGCAGAATGTGTACTGGCACAGCATACAAGGCCCTGCCACATGCCGCACCACACCCCCTCACAATTTACAAAATTGGAATTGACCTTTATATGGACCCTCCCCACTGGTGGACCAGTCATATTGTGTACAGATATTTCCAGTCACACATAAGGATGATGTGTGACTGGAAATATTGTACAGGTTAAAAGTGAAATTGGTTTTCATCATGAGTCATAATGTCTCAAAGAAGTATGCCATCCCTAGAAGGTAATCCATAGCGTACATCAACAATGAGTTAACAATGAAGCAAATTATGAAATTCAATAATGGTAACGTCTTTCAGTTTAGTTATTTAAATATCGTCTCATTCGAGTGCGTAATTTAAAAAAAAATTAAACTATTTGTTTCTTAAACTGATCCCTGCATTAGATGCACCAGAGTTCTAGAAAAAATTTTCAGAAAAGCACTGCTATAGTCCACCCACAGCAGTACCATTATGACAAATACCTGATGCTGAAGAAGAAACTGAGGAGGAAAAAGAACACCACAGAATTCACAAGGCAATCCATCAATATCTTCATCTTCTTCTGATGAGGCAGATGGGGGTGATACAGGAGCAGCACCATAACTTGCCAAGTCTGGACGACAACCCGTCTCATGGATAACTAGCTGGTTAGCTGGCACCATAGCCTGGCAAAACTCACAAGGCAATGCCACAAGCTCCCCACCTTGCTGGGCTGGGTCTCCATCATCAACCACATATGGGGCAGAAGGGATAGTGCTCAACATTCGCTCTTGTTCAGCCAATCGGAGGGCCAGCAACCGATCCAAGTCAACTCCATCATCAACTACAACAATAATCTCTACCTTTAACAACAACTGCATACATGGTGTTGGTAGATAAATCTGAAGAAATGAGACCACTTGGAAGACCTAGGTGTAGATGGAAGGGTAATATTAAACTAAATCTTTAAGAAATAAGATGACAGGCTGTGGACTGGATTAATGTGGCTAAAAACAGAGATAAGAGTTGGATTCCTGTGAACACAATAACAAACCTTTGGGTTCCACAAAGTGTGAAGTGACTAGGTGGGTAAATATTAGCTTTCAGGAATAACTTGGCTCAATGGAGTTTGTTCCTTTGTTTGTTTGTCTGACTGACTGTCTGTTAGCTAGCTACATATCCTGACAAAATGTGCAATTTTCTGACACACTGGTCACACTTTCACTTCCAATAAGATTTTCCGAACCACAACAGCACATGATCCACAACTTACTTTAACAATGCTACAACACCTCTAAGACATCAGCTTTACTATGGGGCTTAACTTGAAGGGCTGAAGAATATTACAAACCACCAGTTAGCACAGCCAGTGTCAAAGCAGGACTGGAAGTGTTACATGTTACCACTGTACTAACCAGCTCAGTGGCGAAACAGTAATCGTCCACATGTTTCACTGAGTCAATTTCACGTCTGTTTTACTGTACAATGAACACATATGCAAACCCAACATTAGAAAATCTACAAACTACTGGAATAACTGGTGTTTATAAAACATGACTTCATAACCAATTCATCCGAATTCATCTAACACATACCAAATTTCCCTGAACATAAGACAAGAATTTTTTACTGTCCTGTATAGGCATTTTCCTGAAAATTAATCACTGTGAAGGGGAGGGGACAGTTATGTTACATGCAATGTCATCTTATGCTTGGGTAAATAAAAAACAAAATGAACTACATTTACTATTATTATTGTCATTATTATTCAAAAGAAAGAATAAAAACCTTCTGTGCATTGCTGTTAATATTGGTCTGGTTTTTACCTTGGTTATACAGTGTGCAAGCACACCATGTACTGCTCAACAACCACTTCGTTCATAAGGCACTACTGTTTGTAAGTAACAGATAATTTGGCCAACTGAAAAACACATGTGGGCTGAGATAGTGTAGTTTATATAGGGACTTGCTACGGGATGGACAGTCTGGGGATCAAATCCCAGTGGAGGCGAGATATTCCACACTGGTCCAGACTGTCCTTGGGGCCCACCCAACCTCCTACACAGTGGGTACTGGTTCTCTTTCCTAAGGATAAAGCAGCCAGGGTGTGGTGTTGTCCACCCACCCTTATCTAGCGCTGAGGTTAAAGAAACAGTACAGCCATACACCTATTCTCCCTCTGGGCCTTCATGGCCTATTCTAGGCTGGACTTTACCTTTATCTGGAAAACAGTCATAAGACTAATGGAACACATAACATATTGCATTACTTCACTGCTGCTTATTTGTACAAAGACAGAAGCAAAGAATCTACCTTTAATTGATTACATCACAATTCAATCACATACGTTACAAAAGGATTCCATGGCTTAGACAGTCACCAGCACCTCACTGCAGAAGACTGAGTTCAATACCAGGTCAATCCATATGGAATTTCAAGTAGATAAAGTGACAGTGGTACAGGTTATTTTTCCAAGTACTTTGGTTTTCCCTTACCAGTACCTTTCCACCAATGATCCATATTCATTCATTCACTTACCACCAATGCCACATAATCACGGCAACTGGTGGTGTCACAAAACAAGACTCAGAAAATGTTTATGCTGCAGCAGTAACACAACTCTGAAGCATATCAATGGTCTGCATAACCACTGCTCCCATCTGTTACAAGACATTACTGTAATACCAGCATCTCTGCTAGATACCTGCAGGAATAGTGGACTTATGGTGATCCTTCGTAGGAGCTGCAGATGTGGCAGAATTGACTTGAGGCATATCATTAGTGCGTTTACTGGGAGACAGCCGATTGGATGCTGCAGTGGGGCGTGCAGAATCCTGACTGGCATTTGATACCTTACGCTGGCGACTCAAATCATTGAGAAGATTGATGGATGTTGCCTGAGGGCTGCTCCATAAGGGTGTAGGACCAGGCTCTGAAAACACATGAACATTGCTCCATGAGAAATAAGTAATATCCAAGTGATGAAGAAAATTGCAGTTTCACAGTTTGTGTTCTACCCAATGAAACAATAAAATTACCATCATCAAGTTTCAAGAAACTATGATTAGAATCCTGGTGTAGCTGCTGATATTTTAGCATCACAAATTCTCCACAGTCTTCACATCGCTCTGTACGACTACCACAGTAATTCTCGTGTTCAGCCAATTCGCTAGCTTCTGTTTCAATATTACAGTAATTACAGCATACAGCTCGATGGCTGCATGAGGAATTCTGAAAATTACAAGCATGCTTATTTGTTATTTCATGACCCAATAAAATAAAAACATAAATTTATATTTAAAAAAAGCTTCAGTTCACAAGAAATTGCTCCACTGAATAAAACATAAATTATTTACCATCCACAAATCCTTCACAAGACTACGTCAAGGATGTACAATACATACTGATCAAATACATGTTCTTGTTCTTGTCCGAAATTCATGTACAAATTTAAATAACACCAAATACCTATTTACAGTGCTACAGAGAAAAAAACTGTCACCTTTCTCACACACAAATTTTTATAATTAAGCATTCTTGCTGCCACCTTTCTACAAAACAGAACTGAAACAACAGATAATATTTTAAAGGTGGCTTATATAGTATATTATTCACTGCCAACAACTTAAGTGAACTGCAAACAAAATCTACATCCCTACTGAATTATACGAATAAATGGTTTGCAGTGAATGGAATATTCATAAATATAGAGAAAACAAATGTATTACATTTTAAATCTAATCATCTCCAAAATTACTCATTTCAAATTTTACATTGTTTATACTGTGCACTGTGATACATACAACTATGACAATTATGACTCATTTCAAGGTTTTATCAAAGCAAATTCATTAAGGAAGTAACAAATATAAAATTTCTTGGACTGGGGCAGCCTGACAAACAGAATGGAAGAATCATACAGAGCCAATAAAGCCAAAAATGAGCAGTGCCTGCTATGCAATCAGATATATGTATTCTTCTAGTGATACAACTACATTAAAAATAATTTACTTTGCTGATTTCCATTCAATAATGAAATACAGGATTATATCCTGGGGTAACTCATCAGATAGTAAGAAAATTTTTCAGTTGCAAAAGAAAATTGAAAGAATTATGACAGGGTCCACAACTACAGATTCATGTAAACCTTTATTCCGAACATTAAAAATACTAACTTCACCATCTCAATATTTACTATCCTGATGACTTTTTTGATTCACAATTTGTAGTATTTCACTTTTAACTATCCAATTCATAGTATCAATACAAGAAGGAAACCAGAGCTACAAAGACATTAGCAAAACCTCGCATCTTATCAGAAGGGTGCATGTTATGCGAGTGTAAAGACATTTAATGCATTAGCAGTATCTGTTGCTGAATTAGGGACAGACAAGAAGTATCAGATCAGAAAAAGTACTGAATCGAAAAATCCTTTTACTCAATTGATGAATATTTACTTACTGACGTACGATGAAGATTGAGGATGAATTTATAAGAAAGACACTCAGTATTATCATCGTTAATTGTTTCTAGTCATAGAAATGGTTGTAATTTTGGTAACTACTTGTTCATTAAACGTTTTCAAACTTAATACTAACCACAGAATGTAAGAAATATATTTAGTATCATGACCCATTAGTTGTAAATTGATCATTAATTGTATATTAATTATGCTTTATGTTATCGTCATATTGACCATTGATTGTACATGATCATGTTTTACGTTACATGACTTGTTTCATATCCAACAGCCCTGTGACTGTATGGTGGATTAACAAAACATATGTATGTATGTATGTATTTATGCATCTATGTATGCATATATGTATGTATCAATATATATATGTATATATGTATGTGTGTACATATGTATGTGTACATATATGTAGTTCTACTTCCTGGAAACTTCTGTAACATAAAATTAATCCTAGTCACTTAAGTTGAAATTATAAGTACACTACAGTCCCTTAAACCAAGAAACTCTTCAGGTTATGATGAAATAACACATAAAATCTTGTGCATGTCTCATTAGTCACCCATTAAGCTATTTTAAGCTATGACCTTTTTGATATATAATTTAGAATATTTCACTTTTCAGTGCATAGTACCAATACAAGAAAGAAAGTGCAATTGCACAGGCTAACTGCAAATTTTGCATCATATCAAAGGGGTGTACTTTATGTGAGCAAAAAGATTTTTAATACATTACCAATCTCCACTGCAGAACTAGTAAAGGATAAGAAGCAATGTATATTGACTCTGAAAAGGTTATTAATTGTTGAATCCTTTAATTCAATTAATGAATACTGAAATTATCAACATGAGATAAAGACTGATGATAGCTCTATAAGAAAGGTATTATACATACTGTATATTTTTAGTTGTATACTGTCTACCTTGAGTAAAGTCATCCTGCTTTATTTATTAAATCAATGTCTTCTATAGTTGTCACACCAATACAATGGCATAAATGTTCTGACATTTATTTATTTCTCATACATGCAACATTTTTCAGCCATAATCAGGTGATATTACAAAAATATAAGCATTACACATATATGAGAAATAAATGAATGTCAGAACATTTATGTTGTTGTATTGGTCTGATAACTATAAAAGACATTGTATCTTGTATACTTGTTGCAATATAGTACTAATGATTGCTGTATATAATTATGTTTTTATGGCATTATGAATTTTTCCATATCCAAATGCCACATAGCAGACTGATGTGTCATTGGAATGTATATGCATGTATTTGGACAAGTTCTACATCAAATGGTTGTATTACTAGCAATGGATTCTTGAATTATCTATAAATACAATACAATAGTTACATACAGGTACTTTCCCTGACCATCTTAAAAAACTGCAGTAAAACCACTGTATACAAAAAAAGACAAAACTAGTATGAAAAATTATACACCCATCTCATTATTAACCTTTTTTTTAATATTTGAGAAAGCTAAATACAGTAGGTTAAACAATCATCTGCATACACACATACTGGTGTCACCAGAAGAAAGATATCTAATTACACATTCATTATTTTGAAATATTCCACTATCCTCATCAGGTTGCCACATAGCCAATATCGTGGTCTTTAAGGCATGCATGAGCAAAGTAACTCGAACACAGAGTTGTCTTCTTTTTTACTGACCTGGTGATCAGTTAAGTGTCTCTTTTCACACTGATGGCCACATGCTGGACACTCGACAATAGCATGAAAATTTGTATTGTGCGCTGCAAGTTCACATCTTGGTACAGCCTCATCACACTTTACACATAACGCTAACTTCCTCTGGCAATGCACATTGTGCATTACAAAATTTATTCGAGGAATCTCACGTTTGCTGCAGACAGGAGAACATAAACGGTTAGCCCAGCATTAAAATCATATGTTTAACTTTATAAAGAACGTATTTCACTTACCAATTGGTACAAAACTGAATGTCATCATCACACATAATTCTCTGTGTTGGTATGTTGTCTACCCTAAAACATAAAATAACCAGCAAGTGAAACAAGGCTGCACGGAAAAAGAATTTGGGCAGCCTCTTTTGTGAGGTCCGAATATCAATCACTACGATAGCAAAAACAGCTGCGATGTGTTGCCACCACCGGGTATGAACAGTTTATCTTCGCAACAACACGAGCGATACAATATGAGACACTGCTGCTCGCGATTTTTCATACACTGTACGATGTATCGAAAAATTTACGCATATTTAGTGGACAGCGTTAGATAATAATCTCGGCATCCACAGAATGCATTATTTTAACAAATTTTCTTTGACAATGCATTTAATATTAATGTGTTTGAACTTGCCATCCTACAACAGTACGCTGAAATTAACACTGAAAGCTTTTAATAACAGCGGTTGCGGAATATATTTCTCATAATACTCTCCACAACGATCTTTACCGAGATGTGGGTCTTCAGTGCGCATGCCTTAGTTGATACGTCAATTTAACGCGTAGACGTTGTTTCTCGCATACACTAGATCATAGATCAGTGTAGTATAGATGATCTGTGCGAGTATGTGACGGTTCGAGTTTCGTTAAGATGTTCACTGCATATGCACAGGACGTTGATGGGGATCATAAATGTGGATTTAGACGTAATAGATCAATTACTGATGATGTATTTTGCATTCGTCAAGTACGTGAGAAAAATTAGGAATACAATGAGGCGGTGCATATTAATAGACTTCGTTAATTGTGTAGCGAAATACAAATCCACTTTCCTTAAATATTAGCAAAAGTCACTACATTCAGTTTACTACAAATAATAAGCCCACATCCAATATTAAAATTACTTATGACAACAAACAAATCACAACCATATCCAATATTAAATTGCTTGGAATATCATCAAAGTCTTGGAATATGTATATATATATTAATGATACCATAAACTGGAAATTCGTATTGAACATATTCTTCCAAAAACTGAGTGCGGTTTGCTATGTAATGACGTCTGTTAAACCATACATGTCTCTAAATACTTTCAGAATAGTTTACTACTACAATTTTAATTCAGTTGTAAATTATGTTTTACCATTTTGGGGTAACTCACCTCACAGTATAAAAATTTTCAGAATGCAAAAGAATATAATTAGAATTGTGCTAGGCTGTAAAAAAAGTGTTTCATGTAGGAATCTATTCAGGAAATTGACGATATTGCCTTTGGCGTCTATATAATTTCTCTATTATGCTTGTTGTGATCAAGAATAAGAACCAGGTTATAGCAAATTCAGAGATTTACAGTGTAGACACCAGACAGCATACTTTCATCAACCTACATTGAATCTGACAAAATATCAGAAGGGAATTTGCTATTCAGGAGTAAGGGTTTACAATAATCTCCCTCCACAGATCAAAGATATATATGATGATCTTAAAAATTTTGAATTACAATTAAAACAGTTTTTCTACCTACATACCCTTTACTCATTAGATGAATATTTTCATTACAAATATCACCTAAGGTATTAACTTGTTTTATATTAAAATGAGATAGAACTGTCAGATACATAAATATTTTATGTTTATAATAACCCTAATTTTATAGTTTTTTGTTGTTATTAATGTTGTTTAGTCTTCTATTGTACATAATTATTATACTCTTGTATTGTTTCCATCAAATTTTTGTTATACTGTAACATATTGCATGCTCCTCCGTATTGTATTGGACATTTTGTATGAAGTCCTTTCATTATAGGTAATTCAATCTGCTTGGCATATACTATGCAGTCTATAAATTGTTTTAACCTTGCTTTATTTTAGATTACATCACACTTATTTATAACTTATATTTTAAAGATTATACTCATGTTTTGTTGTATTCTAGCACTCGCATTGTTTTGTACTGTGTATGTAATTCTGTCTTGTACCCGAGTTGGAACAAATGAGAATTACGTTCCATGTGATGCTATGTATTGAAGATTGATTTATTTATTTGATTTTATTCTAGTTATAGTTTGTTCTGTTGATCACATGTATGTGTTTTTTATTGACATGTTCCATATCCAACATACCACTTTTATATGGATTTATGGAAATAAAAACTAACTAGAGAAAACCCATGATTCATTTAGGGGAGTTTGGTATCCCTATGGAATTAGTAAGGCTAATAAAAGTGTGCCTAAATGAAACCTAGCAGTCAGCCGGGGCCAGCAGGCAAACATTTGTCTGACACATTTCCTATTAAGCTAGGTTTGAAACAAGGAGATGCTTTATTGCCATTGTTTTACAAAATGCCATTTACAACAGTTCGCACAAACCAGGCAGGCTTGAAATTAAATGGTACACATCATCTTCTGTTTTATGCTGATGATTTTAATATAGTGGGTAGAAGCATACATACTACAAAGAACAAGGCAGGTAATAGACATATGACACTGAGGTGCGTTCGAGGGACCACTGTTGCCGTGAAAAAGCAGTACGTATGACATACTCTGGCCTCCTACAAATCCAACCCCTCGTCCATACCTCGGGGTATTGTGGATTCATACTCTACTCTACCCTGGGTCACGTGGGAGGCGGTAACAATTGTGGAGGGTATACCCTGATGGTGGTTGCTACAACACATGCTAACAGGGCTCTGGTCTACCCAAGCCAAGGTGGAAGGGGTCATGCTGAAGGCTGCATGGCACTGGAGTAGAGATTGCAGTGTCGTAAACGATCCCCTTGGACAACCAGGGGCCACACCCCATTGTATGTAGGCCTTCTGTCCACTTGGGGCTCTGCGGACGGTGACCAAATATTTTCCCCATTTTTTGTGGGAGGGCTCCTTATTGGGGACTCTGACATATAAATGAATGAATAAACTATTGTCTCTGGAGATGAAGTTTCACTCTCCATGGGGACCCTGTTGGAGAACGTGGGGGGG
>JGI24700J35501_10930466_pt1 | contig 14438 bp, 7 predicted proteins | sample TergutTh196P1_FD_35501 | JGI IMG/M metagenome (IMG submission 35501) | reverse complement strand
CTTGACTTTTTTGTACCTTGTTAAAACGTAACACAGGCGACCGCACAGAATGCGTTGTCATGCATTCCTTTACGAGGTTACAGCCTTCAGTAAGTTACCTTGTTTGTAACCAACTGCAAGGCTGCAAGCTCAGCATTTCTGGCCGTCGGTGTCGTTACATCATATTAGTACTCTAGTGCTCTGTACAATTTCCCAAAATTGTACGACGGGTACTACAAAACTCTAAACTTTCCTGCTTTGTTTGGATGTGAAATTAATTCGCTCACATTGAGGGCGGAACAGAGGCTGAGGGTGTTAGAGAATAGGATATCTAGGGGAATATTTGGGGCTGAGAGGGACGAGGTAACAGGGATTTGAGAATAAAACATAGTGAAGCACAAGCACAAATTTATATGTTTCATTAAAAGACGGTTGTTACATAATCGTCATAAATTAGGAAAAGAAAAACTTGTGTAAAATTCGTTTCCGTAAAAGCTTCATATCCCTTAATTAGGCCACACGTGTTCCTAATTTGCGGAGGTGAATAATTTACACAGAAAATAGAAAGAACAGTTAGAGAATTTTAAAAAATACAAATAAAAAGGATACATACTAAGAACAAAACAGTGTTTATCCCAGAAAAACCTCACAAACAAAATCTTCCTCCATACCAGCACACAGTGTGTGTGCCCATCTGAAATATTTCGTACATCGCATCCACTCTTCTCCATTGTGGTCTTCAGAGAAACGACCAGTAAAGAACACACAATCAGCGTATTGTTCCACTTTTTCCGTCGAATCATCAGCGAAAGTAACAGCTAGGTATGTGATCGAATCTTACAAGGTGTCAGACGGAGTTGGATCCCGGCAAACCCTCTCTTCTGTTTTTTTGAAGGGCAAAGAAGAGCATTCGACGCAAGCAGATTGATTTTGGATTTAGTGGCCTGTTTAATATTCTTTTTCTTAGTTGCCCCAACAAATTTTCTGTAAGGTCGATTCGATATTTTTTTTATTTTCCACCGCGAGTGTTTGGCTGTAGGTTCAGGTTTGGTACAGGGCTGATATCTGATGCTCGGAGAACCTCCGCTGAATTTAAAGACGAAAAATAAACAGAACTGAATGACGGCTGATCGCTGTTATTCACCAAAGCAAGATGGTTTACAGGTGCATATTCTGTGTCCTCTGAAGTTAGAAGGAAATCGTGTGGTCTGAAGTTTTTGTCACAAAGAAAAAGGCCTGTTGCCGTGAAGTAATTAGCTCCTAAGTCGCCTGTTGCATCTCGCTTGCATGTATTGCCGAATTGTTCGCCAATTTGGTTGACGGCGACGACTCGCCCTACGTTAGGAAGAAGCTATTTTTCAATTTCTTGGCAGTAGAATGCTTCAACGGGTCCCATGATAGCTTTATCCAAGCGTAACATTTTGTGCCTCTTGTGAGGTGGGAGGCAAATAATGTCTACATGATTCTCTCTAGCTAAGGTAATGACCTCCACGTTCTTTGTGTGTAAATAGTGCCCATCCGTTACTATGATACAAGGATCTTATTTTGTCGGCTTTGTATGTCTGATGAAATAAAGAAAACATTGGGTAAAAATCTCTATCTGTATCCACCCCGAGATATGGCATGCTTGGATTGATCCAGGCGGTGTGCCATTCATCAGTTCTGGTTTCAAACATTTTCTTGGAAATACAAGTAATGGAGGAATGAAGTGTCCAGTTGGACTCAAACAGATGACGACTGTCACAAGAGATCCCCGATCTGCGGAATAAACAGAAGATATCTGACGTTCGCCTTAACGTTTTTGTGTTTGTGCTGTACAATAGTGATGACTGTTTTGTCGCAATTGTAAAGTCTTACAGGATTATGTTGAATGGTGTACATAGCGGGTTCATAGATTTAAAAGAATTGAGCTTCTGATTCAAGAGTGAAATTCCTCGCTCTTATGAGTGAAGAATTTCTGTGGTTGTAATTGAAATTTCTTTATGACGAAGTAGGAAAATTTTCAACCACTTTTCTTCCAGTCTTTTAATTTCTCTGGCAAAATTGGTTTTTAATTCCCTTTCTTACAATTAGTTGTTAAGCGAGCTGCACGACGCCTGTCATTGTCAAGCACAAAAAATTTCTTTGCATCACAAGACAGCGCTCAGACAGATAATTTTCTACTGCACAAGGAAGAACTTGCTTCCTACCCAATTTTGTTTCATTGCTTCACTTGAGCTTTTCTGCAGGTCTTTAACATAACGCCGTAGTGTTGTTTGTGGTAAGTTGATAACTCTGCACGATTTGTAGCTGCTTATTTCCTCTTTCATTATAGCCTCAAAAGCTTCCTTCATCTTTTCGGGGTCGCATTTTTTCCTTCGAGACATCTGTAATTTTATAAAACCAAGAAGGAATAACTCACAATGTACTGACTTCCTAATATGAGGAGCCCCATATTAGGCTCTTCAGACCTCCCGTAATAGGAAAAAAACGTACTTTTGAAAATGGGTAAAAAAAACATACGGTCCTAAAATTATACCTACGAAACACAGCAAGGTTTTAAGATTACACTTAACAGAGAACTGAGCACTAAAGTGATTAAAAAATAGCTTACCTTCAACGGCTTATGATCAAAGTTTAGGGTTAAGCAAAACTTTCACATTGCATCAAAACAAAGACACCCAATCCGTAACGAGGTCTTGAGCAACTAACGGTTTATAATATGTTTACAATTAATAACCTCATTTGTTAATGATTTGCATTCTTAAGTTCAGAGCGCAGAGCCTCCTGGTAAGAAATAATGTACCATCCCATATTAGGATACATTTCCATAATAGGCGAATATCTCATATGTAAGGCTGCAGGTGTACAATTCTAGTTCTTACACTTCTGATATTAAAAGCCTGATGATGGCCACTTTATGTAGCCGAAACATGTAGCTGTTGTCACGATCAATACAATAAAACCTGTGCATTGTCGATTGCATTTCCTTCATTATGCGTTCTACAGGCACAACGGAATTGACGTACATTAAAATTAAATAATGCCACGCCTTATACTTAAATACTGCCATATTTGCAGCAACAAGACTGTCTTTCTGTCACACGCATTTGTGTATCTGCGCGCTCGCTTGCGCGCGCGCACACACACGCACACAGGTACAAACAAGCAATCAATACACAATTGTGTTAATATAGTATTGCATTTTTCAAAATTCATGAAAGCAGTGTCTGAGATTACACAACTTGCCACAGTACATATGTGCATTCAGTACAATTCCTATATCATTAAATATTTAAACACTGCATATCATATACAGTTTCTCAAACAAATAACACAGATTTCACATAGCAGGTCGGGGTTGTGAATGAACAGTTTGTGTTACACAGAATTAAGTGTGTTCAATGGTGTGTGTTTGTGTTCCACAGGAATAAACACGGAAATATTGTGCTTAAACAGGGGCTGAGGGAGATATTTGGTGTGAAGAAGGAAGGAGTAGCAGGAGGATGAACAAAATTTTACAGTGAGAAGCTGTATGATTTGTATTGGTCACTGAGTGCTGGTGGGAAATGAACTGAAAAACAGTGGGACAGATGGGAAAGGGAAACGCACTGGAGATACTAAAGAGACACACAAAATTTTTATTTTGAAACCCGGAAAGGAAGAAGTACTTTTGGGAGATCTAGACCTAAATGAGATGTGAAAGACAATATGATGAACTGGACATACAGAATTACAATTCCAGTTGCCTTCCGCTCAGTAAAATACAAATTCTTCCTTCGCCCTATATCAATTCTGCAATTGGAACAAGCAAGAAAGTGAGAAATAAAAATCTGTAACGAACTGCAAAATTAGACCGAATTGTATGAAGTCAACTGGACATTATTTCTCTTCGACTGTACTTTAGGGTTCGTGCGTGCACATGGCGTGCTGACACTTCACGTGATCCCTGTAAATACGTTTCCAAATAGGTGTTGTGTTAAAGGTTTTAGTTCCAAATAATTATACATAATTAATACGTGACACGAAAGAAAAAACAGATCGAAGGTGAGATTTTGAAACACAGCTGCAACGTGGAAAGACTGATCAAACACATTAAAGAGAATGTGGATTCAGAACTGAGTTGCGAATTGTGACTTGAAAGAAATGTGAAATGGATATGAAATGCTAGTAGGGAAATCTGAATGGAAGCTGCTAGAAGATTCTGGAATATAACTTGCAATTTGAGGCCAAATATTGATATAAGTATCTAACGTTGGTTGATACATTAGTTACATACAGCAAGGCCCGTAAATTAGAAAGTAGCAAATTCCTTTTAATATTATCACCAATAAAACATTTCGGTAATATTCCAGTCTTTTCTCAACAAATCTGTTAACATTAAATTCCCTTCAGATATCATTCCATGCCGTCCGGTATATAATTATAAATTTTCACTGCAGATTACTGCCTCCACCTCCACAGTTCAGACAGTAAAACACTTCAAGCTGTAAGCAATTCACACCAAATACTGAAAGACACTAACTTCCACCAACAGCACTGTACCAATCTGCACCGCTACAAGCCCACTCTTTACAGTACTGTCAGTTCCAGACACTAACCTTCTCCAACAGCGCTGTACCAATCTGCACTGACACAAGCCCACTCTTTACAGTACTGTCAGTTCCAGACACTAAACTTAACTAACAGCGCTGTACCAATCTGCACTGTCACAAACCCAATCTTTACATTACAATTTTCTATATAAGAAAGTTATGAAGATCTGAAAATTATCTGCTTTTTATTACTGTTTCTAACCCCACTAAATTAGGATAAATAGGAGAATTGCGAACTTTACACACATTAGGTACTTACAAATATACCTATATATCGTCTCTCTATCATTTGATAATTTGGAGGTCACGAATATTGAAGAGTGAAAATTACAGTTTGAATTCTTCGAAGTGATGTGGCAACAGTCTTCCAAATATACAAAAACGCCAATAATGTATGCAACTGTGAGAATATATCGGTCATAGTGTTTAGATGCAAGCAGTGAGAAAAAGAGAAACGCAAATTCTGACGTTCCTGATTCAAGCCTTGTTAAGACGACTTTTCGCAGGAGAATCTTGTTGATATCTTCAGGATAGACCAGTAGACGAATATTGGCTTTTAATTTATAAAAATTGGTAAACTTTGTTTTCTTTATGAAATCTTAACTACATATTTAGAGATCCAATAACTATTTTCCAAATTCCTACTTTTAATATGACAATTAACACTTTCGTGTGCTGAAACATGTTTCATTCTTCGAATTTTTTGGAACCAGTGATATAAAATTATATATAGAATGAAAAGTTATCAATAAATAAAATTAATGATAGATGTTCATCTTATATGCATAAACTTTTAATTTTAATTTTGATTTAGGTGTTATAAAGCCTGTAATTCAAAAATTCTAAACTTATCTATAATTAAAGAAAAATAAATTTAGAATTGTTGAATTACAGGCCACAAATCAATTATACACGCTAGGTTAGATTTGTGTATTGTATGTGTATTTTGTTGTTAGTAGTACGGATTTCTTGGTTATTGTTTGTGATTAGTTATGTTAAAACTGATTTACATTTTCTACACATTGACAGGTGTTTCTTCTTAATATGTATTTGGAAAAAACCATCTTCCTTTTGATCTTTCTTCAGTTCTTTTCTCTAAAATTTATTCCTGTAGGGAATTTCTGTATTTCAATTTTACACTTGGCAAGACAAATGTGTAGATATTTGTCTACAAAATATGTTAACAAATGTTTTAATAACCTTCCTATATGTTAGTACCATTTATAATAATATTCTCTTCCGCATTTCACTCAATATTTCTTAGTATTTATCACGAATTTTGCATGTTTCAAGAGCTGTTTTGAGATATCTCAATATTATCAATCAATGGCAACATTAGAGAGTATAGCAAATCCTTTCACTAGTTGGTACCAGATTGCATGGCTACCTTAATTGGGCACTTCAACACCTTATTCTGCTTGAGGTGTGTCATCCCCGTTATGTTAAGTTAAATATTTCAGTGTATAATGTGTATATACTTACATGTACATGCAGTCAGAAACACATCCACTGCTCACCCCGCTACTTACTAAATTATAACAACATCTAAAACGCACGCATTTATTATATTTTGTACATAATCTGATATAAGCTCTAATATAACACCTTAAATTGGGACCAAATTCTTATAAGGACTGTATGTAGTACATACCTGCCGGCTTCCATATTTGAAGATTTACAAGTTTGTTAGAATGATTATATATTGGTATGATTGTATATATATACCATGCAGACAACATGTTTGTATATACTTTAAAAGAAAGCATTGCAACATATACTTACCAAGTTAGTGTCATTTTATATAATAACTGTTGTTAGTTATTGTAAAGGCTAAATCTATGATATACACCAAAACTTTCTACATAATAGCCATATATTATGTGTAATATTAACAACCTACTACCCCACAAGGTAATGTAAGACGAAATCTCGTCCCTCCCCTCAAAAGTCCTAGTGTATAGTCTTCCCATAGGTTCTAGCAACAACCTGATGATGGCCCATTTATAAGGCCGAAACATGTCGTTGTGTATTGCACTGTAATGCATATTACATAGTGATATCATCTGTTAATTGTATTTCTGACTGCATGTATATGTAACTACATACACATTATACACTGTAATACCTTATTCTGTGTTATGCAAGGCGCCCTAGACCAAAAGATTAAGTGAAAAGAAACCTTTGGTATAGGGGAGGGGTGAATGGTTCGAAACGCAGACATTTTTATGTGATTTCTGGTTATGAGGAAGGTCTAAATTCCTGCTTTTATGAAAAAAAACGTCATAAGATATTTGCTCAGTTCTACACTACAAAATGTTCAGCCTGATGTTCTGCTGGTCTGAGTTACAGCTTTGGTTATCATATTCTTGGTAGTCCCTAAGCAAATATTAATTATATTACTTCATAATTTATCAAAATTATGTGAATAAACTATGTGTATTTCAGATAATTAATTATGAAAATCGCGACAAAATTCTTCTCCTAATTTTTGTGGAGGTGATAAAAAATATTGAAGCGAAATAAGGAAGAAAGTCACAATAAGTAATATGACAGAATTTCGACAAGTTCAGTAATTGTGCTTTCTACATTTTTCATTAAATTTCTTATCATTTTCACTGAAATCCTTTTAAGACACAATTGATCTTGTCAAATTTTTACACATAAGGTGCAATCAGGTTTAAAAAGCCTTCCTTAATATCTCACAAAATTAAAGGTACTTTCTTTTGGAATTATAGGTTCTGTTTTCACTATTAAATTTATTGTCTTCTAGGGCGTGGCATCGTGGAATTTGTTAGATTATATGAGCTTTGTAGGAGAATTTGTTACTTGGGCTGCATGTAATTCTGTAATGTGTTTTGATTTATGTGCCTCTCCACTCTATAAAATGAGTCATTTTAATTCACCTGAAGTTACATACAAATATAGAACTGTTAAAAAATATAAGCATGGGAGCTGATTTTTTAAAACATGAAAGTTTAAAAATGAGTCTTTTAAATTGTGTGTATTTATTGCATTCATACTGAATATGAATATATTTATTGATACATTTCCTAGTTAATTCCAATGCAGATCATTTTTTAAATTATTAACACTCAAACGGGGTGGTAAAATCTGTGATTTCCTATGGGAGCCTTGAAATGAACTACTATTTTTACCCAAACCTTCTTTGTAGAGTAAATTATGTTTTATTATAAGTCAAAAAACCCAAACTTTTGTTTATTTATTATGGACGGGAACTGTCAATTGTCGATACGTTTATTGCACCTTTCTTGTTTTTTATATAACCATAAATCTAAAATACACCAGAAAAAATAATAATTTTTTAGTCTAAAATAACTCATATTCTCAACTGAATACATCTAATATAGAAAGTAATTTATTTTAGAAAACAATTTAAAATTTTGATCAGAACTGTCTGATTGGGAATGCAATTTGTTTCGACTGAAAATTTGTTATGGATTGAGTCATAACACAGCGGGATTCGTTATATTGAGCTAAATACACATAATGACCAAAAGATATTACAAAATTTTGAAAAATGAGATTCCTCCATTTCAGTAGGTTATCAATTTCGAGATGAAGAACCTTTTAAAATTGTTCTGTATACTTTCTTCTTATATGAATTTAGTTCAAATATATTTTAGAAGAAGTTATGAAATAAACTTAAACTTTTACTGATTCTTAGAACATAATTCTCAGTTTTCAGTAAGTTAAGAAAACTACTGCTTTTCATTTTACGCTATAAAGACTCAATATTGCTTATGAAATGACGCTAATATTCCTGTACTAGTCACATGGACGCTCCTTCAGTTCTGACAGTCAGATACACAAGCATTCTGTGGCTTAAAGTGTTTTGCAGACGCAAGGTTTTACATTTTACAATGTACTCTTATGATCTTTTAGGTATATGACATTGTAAAATATTCTTTGTCTGAGGGTGGTTTTTACTGCAGGGAATAGAAGAGTGATTGCTGCCGCGAAGTCACTAAAAGAAGCGAGGTTAAACTACACTATGCAGTCATTTGGCAGACATTTCTTTGATGCTATTTCAACCGTGCAATTGCTTGCAGCAAATACACTCTACAACATTTATGAATATCTGACAACGTAACTTCCGTTTATTGTCTATTCGACACTCCATAAATTAAGATCATTCGCCGTTCCCTGCCAACAATTTAACAAACTGTTCCAGCCTGTAGGAAAACTGCGAACATTACACACATGGGGTACTAATTGATTGACCTTTATTCGGTCTCTCTATTAATTGTTAATTTGTAGGTCACGAATGTGGAACAGTGACAATTAAATATTAATTCTTCGACGTCACGTGGCAACAGGCTTCCAAACATATAAAAATGTCAATAATGGGTACAACGGTGACGAAGTTTCGGTAGCAGTGTTTAGTTGTAAGCGGTGATAAAGAAGGGAAAGGTAACTTTTGCAGTTCCTGAATCAAGCCTTGTGGGATTTGGCACTGTTTCAACTGGTAAAAGGCGACTTTCCGCAGGAGAAATTTGCTTACATCTACAGTGTCGAACAGTGGAAGAATAATGGCTTTTCATTTACAAAAATTGGTAATCTTATCTTCTATATTAATTCCTAATTACCTTTTTAATATTCAAATAATTATTGCCCCAATCCCTACTTTCAATATTACAGTAAGCAATTCCATATACTGAAAAACATTTAATTTTTAGGATTTTTTGGAACTAGTGATTTATTACATGTGTTAACATTGGTTTCATTTTCTACACCTTTTCAAGTGTTCGTACTTAATTTGTGTTGGAAAAACCCTTATTGCTTTTGGAATTTCTGCAATTCATTTTCTTTAACATTTGGTCCATTACGAACTCCCGTATTTCAATCTTACATTTTGCAAGGCAGGTGTAGATATTTGTCTACTAAATAAGTTAACTAATGATTTTAACAATTTCCTATGTATCAGTCATTTCTAATAATTTTCTATTCTACATTTCACTCAATATTTCTGAGTAATTATCAGGGAATTTGTAAGTTTCAAGAGCTGTTTCCTGAAATCTCGATATTATCAACAGATGGAAAATTAGAGAGTAATATCGAATCCTTCTACTATGTCAACAGAATGTAGGGCTAACTGAATGGTGCACTTGGATACTTAATCCGAATTATGCAAGGCGCCCTATAAAAATGAATGAGCCAAATGAAAGCTTTGTTGTGGGAGCGGTAAATAGGTCCAAACGCATTATTTACAGGTGTTTTCTGGTCAAAATCAAGGACTAAACATCTGGTTTTATTAAAAAGAAAGTGTTAAAATATCTTCTCAGTTCTACACTATAAAATAGTCGGCCTGATATTTTGCTAGTCTTGGTTACAGCCTGGGTTATCAGAGTTTTAGTACTTCCGCCCAAGCTATTAATAATTATATCTTTTTTAATATATTAATTTTATGTGAAAATTTTGTGTAGCCAAATAATTAATTATGATTTCCTCACAAATTTCTTCCCCCTAACATAAGTTAGGCTGATAATGAAAGGAAGCAATATATGGAAGTATGGCCGAATAAAATAGTATGCATCAATACATAGCATTTTTCTTGAAGTAGTATAAGAGGAACTGAATAATTGAGCAGGTATACCGGCCATACTAATGGCTTAATATAAAATATAAAGTTTCAAAATGCTGTTTATTGACTCAAAACGCCTGTGTTTTACTCGTGCCATGTAAAGAGGGCAATAAAATTTAGAAGTACGCACAGGGAATGAGGTATATTGGGCGGTTGGGAAACTGGGAGTTTTGGAAAAAGACAGAAATTTCACGGGCACTATCAGTCAATAGATAACTCTAATCATAGGAAGAAAATAAGAACGTGTTCCCGTCTGAGCTACAACGTGACCCTAAAAAAGTTACATTCAATATTCTCAGGAGAGTCCTGTTCTGAAATATCGCAAACACTATTATAATGACGCAATATAACAAATGAATCGATTCTTACTAAAAGGTAAAGTTTTCATTTTTTGTAATTTTCATTTATTCCGGCAGAGTGCTCTCAAGTCCTGGTTTGTTCTCGGCATTTAGGAAGTGACAAAAAATGCTGTCTCTTTTAAAAAAAAGAAATTATACCAAATAATTATTTCCAAGAGACAACAACAGCAGCCTTTCTAAAGTAGACTTTACCTTTGCAATATAAACGAATCAAATACATTTATGCTGGCAGAGAGCAACAGAAATATTTTAAGATTATATTCATTTATTGTCAGTTAAATTTTAAATTAAATACATTCAGGCATCAAATATTTATTTCATTTTTAACTTAATATATGCTTAGGTCACAGTTTTGAGACGAAACGTTAATTGACTGTAAGAAGGAACTCTGTCACAATAGCCCTACTTAATAACAGCCACATGACTATTTAGTGGTCTTCAGGTAATACACAACACGATGCAGTATAAATGCACAACTGTCGGTGTTGCTGTTCAGCGGTACGCTGTTGTGCACTGTGATAGTGACAGGTAAGAAGGAAGATTAATGCTGACTTCTTGCACTGTTATTCGTGTCTATTTGGTCACATATGTAACAAGGGAAATACGTGAACTCACCATTCGTAATTGAAGTTGTATTTGGAGAATACTATCACGGGTTATGTGATGTATATTGTGTTAAAAGGGCTCTTAAATATCGAAGGAATATTCCTGTCTCCATTATGAGTGCAGATACCGATCTGCTTCTACCAAATCACGCGGTGTTTCATTGCAGGATGCGGCAGGTTTTACAAACTCCAGAGTCGAATATGTATAACTTCCTTTATATAATGAGATTAAATCCTCAAATTACCCGTCATTTTAAACGAGAAATTTCAGATGTAGTCTCCCAAATTTTATGACCCTCTTATTCTATGGAATTTATTAGCGGATTCTTCGTAAACAGACTAATACTGGCTTCTCCACCTATCAGCAGTAAAACACTCATCTAAGCACACATGAATTCGTATTCTGTTCCGACTTGCAAAATCGGCCTAGATTAGCTAGTGTAACATGCGGCAAGATTTTGAGGGTTAGTGGAATTATGTAAATACTGATATATGAAACTTGATGCTACGTGCTTTTATACGGAAAGGCTCAGGAGAATTTTGACTTAACGTCTAATGACGTCAACGTAAACACTAATGCCTGAGTCGAGTGCCATTAACGGTGAGACAAATATATCTAAGTTATAAAGACATAGATCACCAGGTGCTTTTAAATTCGAGGAGTAGTGATTAAAATATGGGGGAAGAAAAGAATCTAAATTTTGCAGGAGAATATTTGGGGCTAGTAGCAATGGGTAATTAGGAGTGGAGAAAATAAATAAAGGGTTGCTTAATGATCTGTATCCCCACTCAATATTTCGGATGATCAAATCGAGAAAAATGAGATTATTCTGGCGCGTAACTCTATAGGCGAGAGTTGAGGCATATACAGTGATTTGGGAGGAAACCTGAGGGAAAGACACCACTTGGGAGACCAACGACGAGATGGGAGAATAAAATAAGGATGGATCTTCAGGAAGTGGGATGTGGGGTATGGACTGGATCGAATTGACTAGTGATAGGAACAGGTGGCGGGCACTTGTGAATGCGTCAATGAGCATTCGGGTTTCATAAAATGAGGTGAATTTCTTGGCTAACTGAAAACCGGTTAGTTTCTCAAGAAGGGCTCTGCTGCATGGAGTATATAAGAAAGAATATAAGTAAGTAATTTAACAAGCATAACATTATTCCAACTACGTACAAAAATTATTAAATTCCTGCTGTGGAGATTAACTCAATATAAAGAGGAAATTATTGGGGATAATCAGCAATGATTTCGAAGTAACAAGTTATATACTGATAATATACTGTGAATTCGTCAAATACTTAGGAAAAAGGAGAACAAAACGAAGAAGTGAATCTGCTGTTTTTAGGCTTTTGTGTTTGTTGAGAGAAGATTACAAGCTTTAAAGAAAAAAAATAAGTCCTATTATTTGCTACTAAGGAGAGAGGACGAGATGTGTGTATAGATAAAACTAAGTGCATGATCATGTCTCGAGTTCAGAATGCTGGATGAAATCACAATATACAATATGATATATCGGTTCCTTTTAGAGGATGGAAGGGTTCAAAATATTTGAAATGATCTTAAATTATCAAAATTCTATTCGTGGACACAATAAGAACACATTGTAGTCAGAGAACGCTTGATATCATTCCGAGTAAGGTTTTTGTCTTTCATCTTTCCTTTTTAAAAGTATAGAAATGAAGACATACAGAAATCTAAACTTGCCTGTTATTTGGTATGGGTGTGAAAATTAGGCTCTCACAACTGAGGGAGGTTTATAGCCTGAAGGCTTTTGAGAATAGGGGGTTAAGGAGAGAACATTTCGGTGTAAGAGAGTTGTGATATCGGGAGATTGGAGAAAACTACATATTGAAGGACATAGTGATATTTTTCCATCAACAAATATTTTTCAGGTGATTAAAATCCAGAAGAAAATAGTGGGCGGGTCATGTAGCATGTATGGGAGAGGAGAGGTGTATTCATGGTATTGGTGGGGAAGCCTGAGTGAAAAGGACCACTTGGAAGAACTAGGCCTAGATGAGGAGATAATATTAAAATGGATCATTAGGAACTGGTTTGAAAGGATGTACTGGATTGATGTGGCTCATAGTAGGGACAGTCGGTGGGATCTTGTGAATGCGGTAATGAACATTACGGTTTCAAAAATTGCTAGGAATTCTTGACTAGCTTAGAAAAGGTTAGCTTCTGAAGAAGGATTATGTCATATGCAGTAAATACGTAAGTAAGTAACTCTGATTATTTCAGGTACCGTCAGCCACACTAACTTGCTATTTTACTGAAGCACTCAAGTTCACGTCACTTGCTGTAATCACGGTCTGTTGGATTCAGACAGTTCCATTGTACTGTTCCGTAAAACATCTGTTTATTTCTAAATCGTGTCACAAAGCTACTTTCTTTTGACATTTCTTTCGTTTTGTTATTTTTACTGGACGCCTGTATGCGTAATTTTCGGAATTTAATTGTGTGGGCTTCTGATTCAAATTGGTACCGTTTTGAGATTAATTTTCTAAGCAGTCAATAAGCTTACAGAAATAAGGATAAGATTTGTGTAATCAGATACTTTACAAAATGAAGTTAAACAACTACCTTAAATAACTTCATCCATTAAGAAGCCATAAAAACACACAAGAGTCTAACATTACAACTCTACTCTTTCTTTAATCTCGCCGTTAGGTAAGCGTGAGTGTTTAACGCCACGCTCTCCCATCTGTAACCTGAAAAATATATTCGATTTCCTCACTACATGAGGTTGTTTGAGCTGGTCTGGTACAGAAGTTTTTATTTCCAAAGAACTTCGATTCAAGAACCTCCAAATATATATATGTGTGTGTGTGTGTGTGTGTGTACGCGCGCGCGTGCGCACACACACACACACACACACACACACACATGTATGTATACACAAAGAATTGTCTTGTACATTAAATTTTTTTGTGTCTCAAGAACATTGAAATGTTTAGTGGAACTTGGGAGAAATTTCGCAAATTTCGAAATTGAAATAAACAATTGAGTGTGAATTACGTAACGTCATATCAGTCATTTAGAATACGTAGTGTTTAATTGTAACTACAGATTTAATGCTAAAGAAATAAACACAGTAATTAAGAACATTTCGTAAAGCATTTATAATTTTAATTTGAAATTGCAGTCAGTGTCTCTAATTACTGCAGTGTATCACAATAATTGCAGTCAGTGTCTCTAATTACTGCAGTATATCACAATAATTGCAGTCAGTGTCTCTAATTACTGCAGTATATCACAATAATTGCAGTCAGTGTCTCTAATTACTGCAGTATGTCACAATAATTGCAG
>JGI24700J35501_10930467_pt1 | contig 14439 bp, 12 predicted proteins | sample TergutTh196P1_FD_35501 | JGI IMG/M metagenome (IMG submission 35501) | reverse complement strand
AGCTCATCATGAATATCTATGGCCAAGACAGTACATAAAACTTAATCACAGCTCACCAAACACACAAGACAAGATGTAATTTGTAGCATGTTTTACTCCTGAAAATAGAATACCAAAGTATGGTTACACACTTCTTTGATTTCTGGCGGCTTTTTCCCATCAGAGGCAAAATCCTGCTACTCAAATCCACAAGCTGACTATACTGACTGGCTGTTCCCATATCTAAGTTAATGCATGTTGGTGGCATAAATACAAATGTAAAGTAAAGTAAAGGTATCCCGCGACAGGCCGAGGTGGCTCTAGGGGTTCCGGGTAGGTTTAGGCCCCGGATCCTCTCGACTTTAGGCACCACAAGGGTGGGAGGTCGTCAGCCAACCGCACCGGCTGCCTTTACCCCAGGAGAAATCCCTGGTACTCATTTTCAGAGGCTGAGTCGACCTCAGGGCACGTGGTTTTGTCAGTAGGACCCACGGAAAAAAATCCCAAGTGACACTACCGTGGATCGATCCCGGGACCGTCTGACTAGTAGTGCAGTGTCTTAACCCGTACGCTACCCCAGGCCCCATAAATACAAATGGGTGTTAAACCAAGCATAATTTCAGGTATCCACTGTGAAGTAGATGAGCACTTCTTTGGATTATTGCGTAATGAGTAGTGTGAACCTGACAAATGGATGAAACCTGTGACTGACGGTGGGAAATGAGAACTATGCTTGGCAGGTTCAGTGATTAATATACTAAATATTACACCCCAACTTAATATTTAGCGGTTCATGAAGTTATTGTGCTTTTCAAAGTTAGTGTCATTTTCTAATGGCACATACTGAAGAAACATAGTTTGGGATAAAAGTCTTCAAGCTTTCTGATTGTAAGTGAAACATGTACAATTGGACTGTGCATTCAGGCAGTCTCCTTCACTGACAGCTAGTTATGCAACTGTAACTGGATGTGCTGCAAGGAATGAAAACAAGGGACACAAACTATACTTGGACATCATCAACTCATCTCCAGCGTTATTTGATGATTTACATACGAAGACAGTAAACTGCTGTGGGACTGTTAGGCCAAACAGAAAATTGAAGACAGTAAACTGCTGTGGGACTGTTAGGCCAAACAGAAAATTGATGCGTAAGAATTTTGGACAGAAAGTGAAATTGAAGTGGGGTGATATAAAGGCTGGGGTGAGGGGTATGTTGACAGCCCTAGTGTAGCAAGACAAATGAAATGTACACATAATGACACACATACACTTTGCACCAGCAAGGGAAATTTCTGTGATGATTGCTGTACAGCCAGCAATAGTACAACTGTAATACGCATATAAGGTATGTGGACTGATTGGACCACATAACCACCTAAAAACAGAGAAGAAAGCTATTTTCCACCTTCTGAACCTCACCATTCTCAGTAGTTTTATCATTTTTGCCTCTTGTGGTTCAAAATTACCTCACTGATCATTGAGACTGATATGGGACAGAGATATTAGACATGAGACAGGAAGCACATCGACCTCAAAACTCATGACAAGGAAGACAAGCCCCTCTAAAAGACATGACCACACACACAGCAAACACTGGCCTTTGCCAGGAAGTGAATTGGATGATGTGTGTGTTAAGTGTCCAGAATGTGATGTGGCATTGTTTGTTAGGCCTTGTTTTGACATATATCACTCTCAATAGCATTTTTGAAGAATGACGAATGACACTAAACTGGAAAAGCAGAACACACAGACGTAAATGAATGTTCCCATGTAATAACTGAACTGATATTTTGCATTTTTCAGTTGTGGTTTCTTATGATATAAGGGGCAAAGGAAGTGTGGAATTTACAAAAGGCTTCAGGAAAAAGAACATAGACTGTTTGGGAGGATCTTTATGTGTGTTTTGCTTAATTTTTTCACTTAAAAAAAGTTACTACTGCTAAAATGTTAATGGTGGCAGAAAAACTGCCCCTTATAAGTGGAAATTTTTAACTAGAGATAAATTCCTGTTGATCTTGTATAAGTTGACAAGTGTTTTATAGACAAATATGGTGAACAAGACAGCCGTCTCTGTAAATGGAGGAAGTTTTACAAACGTCATGTGTAGCAGGAGACTTGTTTTCCTGTTTGAGTAGAAAGGGCATATGTGAAATGGGACAGCATTTTACTCTTCAGCTGTTGTAGGTTAATATGGTTAATATGTGCTGTGATGATATGATACACATTACAGTGTTATAGCTAGTGCACAGTTTTTGAAGATGAATGTGTTTGAGATCAGGATGATGGTTTTCCAGTTATTTCTCAGGTTCCATACGCAGAATGTCCATGAAAACGTAAATAAAATTCCACCACAACTGACAGCACAGTCCTTTCATCAGTTGTCTGTGTCCTGGCCTCTGTTCTGTTTCAAGACGACAGAGATTCATGGTTCATAATTTTAATCTGTGAGCATCTCTGCCTTCTTTGCTGGAGCATTGTACTGGAGTTGGCACATCAATGAAATGTCAAAATATTTGTCACTTCCTAATTTAAGCCAGCACTTCATTGAACTTACTTACTTACCTACTCCATGGATCAGAGTCCTTCTTGAAAAGCTACCTGGTTCTCAGCTAAACAAGAAATTCCTGCATTTTATGGAATCCAAGGTTCGTTACTGCTTTTACAAGTGCCTGCCACCTATCCCTATCCTGAGCCAGATCAATACAGTCCATGCCCCCTCATCCCACTTCCTGAAGGTCCGTCTTATTATTATCCTCCCATCTATGCCTGTGTCTTACAAGAGGTGTCTTTCCCTCAGGTTTCCCCTCCAAAAACCTGTATGCACTTTTTCTCTCCCCCATACATGCTACATACCCCGCCCATCATTCTTCTCAATTTGATCAACAGTATCATATTTTGTGAGGAGTACAGATCACAAAGCTCCTCTCATTATGTAGTTTTCTCCACTACCCTGTTGTCTCATCCCTCTTAGGCCCAGATATTCTTCTCAGCACCCTGTTCACAGACACACTCAGCCTATGTTCCTCCCTCATTGTGAGCAACCCAGTTTCACACCCATACAAAACAACAGACAAAATTATGGTTCTGTATATATTAATCTTTAAATCTTTAGATAGCCAACTGGAAGACAAATATTTGGACTTTTCCACCCTGTCAAAGGAATTAAAACCAGTCTGTATATTGTGACACTGTCCTGCATTCTGATTATGAAACATGACCTTGTACTTGGTTTTATCAGCATTTACTTCTTGTCCAATCTTCTTACTAGCAACTACTAAAGCTTTCTGTGTATATGTAGTATGTATGCTTCTGCCCAATGTATTAACATCATCCACATAACCCAGAAGCTGATGTGTAGCATTTAATTTCAAGCCATCCTGACTTACCTGAACCATTCTTAATAGGCAGTATGTCAGAAAAATGTTTGTGTATCAGGGCTGCTGTAAGTTTCCTTCAAACAAATTTTTATTAGCCTTTCTAGTTTCATGAGGATACCAAACTTGGTGAGAATATTATACAAGACCTCGCTCCTAACTGAATCATAGGCTTTTTTGAAGTCTAGAAACAGCCTATGCACTGCCTTGTATTCTTATTTTGTCCCAAGTATTTGACAAATGCAGAATATGTGATCAGTAGTTGACCTCTTACATTGAAATCCACACTGATGATCCCCAATAATTTCCTTTGCATATGGAGTTAGGATGTTTGATAAAATTTTGTATGCAGTTGACAAAATCGGTATGCCTCTAATTACTACAATATCTTTCATCACCTGTCTCATAAATGGGTACAATTCCTCCTTTTTCCAAATTGAATTAATAAGTTTATGGATATTAGAATAACTTGTCCTACCCATGCTTTAATGAATTCTGCTGGAATTATCACTACCTGATGATTTGTGTCTTTTTAGCTTTTCAATAACCATTTCAACATCGTAGGCACTGGGCTCAGGCACTAGTGGCTGTGCTGTAAGTGTTTCTGTCCACCTGACATAAAAAACCCTATGACCAATCAGTAAGAGAGAAATGGTACCTCCTCCTAGCAAGAATACTGTGGGAGTCTGTAACCAAATCACCCTTCTCATTCTTTACTAAGAGGGGGTGCTGATAAGTCCTTAGCCCGACCAGGAAGGAAACAAGCTACAATGACCAAACTTGGGATTTATTCATTGTACTTCACACGAAGCTCAATACACTTCTTAGCCCATTGCTCTAACTTTAGCAAGCTGGTCCAAAAAAATTCAGAAAGTCGTACGTCCAACCAGGTCTCCGCGGCAGCAATGACCTCAGCATCGGACGAAATATGGTGACCTTTCAATTGTTTTTTTCAGTCCAAGGAACAGGTGATAGTCCGACGGGGCCAGATCCGGAGAATAGGGTGGGTGATCAAGACATTGGAAGCCCAGGTAGTCCAGTTTCTTCTGGATTGCAAGTGCCCGGTGAGCCAGGGCATTGTCATGCAAGAACAAGACCACCTTGGTAACCTTCCTGCGGCGTTTTTCCTTCAAAATGTCCTTCATTTGTACCAGCAGAGATGAGTAATACTCCGTATTGATAGTTTGGCCATTTGGAAGATAATCAATGAGGAGGATGCCATCTTGATCCCAAAAAATCGAGGCGAGAACTTTTCCAGCGGATTTTTGCACTTGGAATTTTTTGGGGCAGGGTGAGCCACTATGCCGCTACTCCATTGATTTTTGCTTTGTCTCTGGGTCATGGTGATATAACCAGGTTTCATCCATGGTCACCAATCATGACAGGAAATCATTTGGATCACACCAAAAAAATTCCAAAAGTTGCTCAGACAACTGGTATCGGTGTTTTTGATCCACGTTCAGGCATTTCGGGACCCACTTCGCAGAGAGCTTCCACATGTCCAAATCTTCATGAATGATGGACCCAGCCCACTCAGGTGAGATGCCCAGTTGCTCAGCTATTGATTTAGCTGAAATCCGGCAGTCTTCCAAGATAAGCTCATGAGTTTGATCAATAATCCCCGGGGTGGTCACTGTTTTGGGTCGTCCAGGATGAGGCGCATCACAGGTGGAAAAATCACCACGTTTAAACTGGGCCACCCAATTATTGACGGTGGCATACAATGGTGCATGTTCCCCTAATGTTTCAGAATGGCGTGAATTTCCTTCAGCGCCTTGCCTTGCAGGAAAAAATCTTGATGACAGCTCATGTCTGGATGTTGTTGAAATTACGTGCGTCGCCTGACATGCTTCCTTTCAGCCTCTGTAACAAAAAAAGACTTGCAATTCGGCACTTGAACAGACCCCTCTTTCCAACGACACTATCGATTCCGTCCTATGACATCGGGAAGTAGGTCGGGCTAAAGGACTTATCAGCACCCCCTCATATATTAGTTCTAGACTGGTAACCTTTCTTAAAATCATTGATTCCCATCTACAAATTTCTGATATTCTTGGTGTTACTGTTACAATTTCATGAATTTGAGCTTTCTGATATTCCTTCATTTTGTTCCTGGAGTGTTTACTAGCTTCACATCTTACATTGTTTAGATCATCTACATTGCTGTTGGTTGGATTCTGTTACTACAGCATTTTAACCTGCTGCTTTGTGCTAAAAATTGTGAACGTTCTTTATCAAAATACTTTTTATACTGCTTCAATTCATAGAGACCTAGTCTGTCTTTAGATGAGGTTTTGATATCCTCGTTCATGTTTTCCTAAGCCCTCTTTATGTCCTTTGTATCATTTAAGTTCCCCAAAGCTGCAATTTGAGGTCATAATCTGGTACTGTTTCCTAACCTCCAGTTCACTTAGCTTCCTGAGATTAAATTTTTTCCACATTAAATTCTGTGCTACTTATTTAATTACTGCCAATCTTTCTCTAACTCTTGTAACAACCAAATAGTGATGAGTGTCACAGTCAGCTCCCCTTAAAGACCATACATCAAGTATACTCAAATGCAATCTCCTGTCTATCAGTATGTTATCATTGTGGTTGTTAGTCTTTCCATTAGGGGAGATCCAGGTGAATTTTTTAATATTTCGGTGCAGGAACATTGTGCTGTTAATAAATAGATTTTTTTTCATATGGCACAATTGACTATTCTAACACCATTATTATTACGATCCTGATGTAGAATCTCATTCTCATTTGTTGGTTTGAAAATGTCATCTCTCCCTAATTTTGCATTAAAATCTCTTAACAGAATTTTCGTATGGTACTTAGGAAAATGATTGAAAGCCTGCCCCAATTCCTCATAAAACCTATCTTTTGAGTAATCACATTTCTCCTCATTTGGTGCACTCACATTCAAAACAATGATATTATGCGAGCAACCTCTCAGAACTATAAATGACATCCCATCACTAACAAGTTAACATCTCTTAACTGCTGATGCTGTTCTGTGTTATACAAAAAATCCCGTTTTCATTTCCTTTTACATAGAACAAAATATAATTCCCTGCTTGTATAGTTCCCCCTTTGTCCCACCTAACCTCCTTTATACCCACTAAACCTAATATATACCTTGCTAATTCCCTGGTTACTGTCCTAAGTGACCCTGACCTATATAAGCTTCTCACATTCCATGTACCAAATCTCATGCCGATTTTCCATTGCTTAGATTGTACCAAAGGATCTGTCAAGCCCTGAAGCAAATATGACCATTTTGTAACAAGGCCAATTTTTATGGTGAGGAATGTTACCACCTTGCCTTACCCCAAGCTAGAGGGCCACCCCTTGTTGGCTGTCCGTGGATGCTTATTGAATGTATTTGTAGCTACCCGCCATATTGGAGGCCGTTCCTCCATCTGCAACCTGAGGCCATGCCATGATGACAGGGACTGACTTGTCATGGACATCAATGAACTGTCAAACTGTCAGTTGCTAGTTTATGCACGTCTTTCCCAGAAGTTTCCTTGTGTACATGATTTATGAAAAATGGATTTGAGGATCCTTGTTGGGCTGATTCACCACCTACTTCATTTCCATCAATTCCCCTTTGCCAAGGCACCCATATCAGTTGGATCCTCTTATGTTCTGCCAGTTTCACCAGGGATTGATAGCAGTCTGAGAATAATTTGGAATTATCCAGGAGCTATCAAGGGCCTTCATGGCTCCCTGAGTGTCAGGAAGAATATAGATGATCCTACCTGTGTAGCTGTTTTCTATATTCTCCATTATGCAAGCCTTGTTGGCATATATTTTAGTCTGGAATACCGTGGTGTGGAGCCCAAGAGTGAAGCTCTGCCCGCATCTGGAGTCCCACACCCCAGCAAAAGTACCTTCATTGGTCTTGGACCTGCCTGTGTACTGGACCAGGCCCCTTTCTTATCTGGGTTGAGCCTTTTCTGCCATTAACACTTTTCAGGAAACGTGACTGTGAATGGGTTTTGGAATGCATACCTTGGAAGCATCCTCTCACGCCCCATGTGTAGGATGGGTTCATATTCCATATCCTGTGGTTTTTTGGTTTGATCGAAGTTAGTGGATTTGTTGGGTACACATTAGTCTGTAGAGCTCTGCCTGGGCCTCTGCCTCAGTCGTCACATGAAGAGGAAGAAGTCCCAGAATGACCTCCATTGCAGTTGCTGGGATCGTCTCTTATACTGTTATTGCAGTACACTCCATTTGTTCTTTGATATACTTCAAGCATTATTCATTTGGTTTATAAATACCACTACAAATGATATGGTGCCATGCTACACAATGTAGAAGAGTCGTATAGAGTTTGCCTACGGACCGTGAAGCGAGGGTTCGATTCCTGCATCATCAATTTTTGTTTCTTAATTTTCGTGTTTGAAATCACTTGGGAAATGTTACAATGTCTTGTTTGAAATCACTTGGGAAATGTTACAATGTCTTTCATTATTATCTCACATTTCTTTCAGCTTTTGTATCAGTTTCCTTGTCTATGAGTGACCCAGCTGACCTAATTTCCTTATTAAGCTTACAGATGCCTGTTGTGTGTGAAACTGTTGTCCTGGGAAAATTTTATGCAGTTTTCTTTGACATTCTGTCACACTCAAGGAGAACCACATTCCACATACAATTCATGAAGAGAAACACACATTCAACAGTGTGTGTGTGGAATCACATCAACACACAACCAGTATTTATAGTAAAACTACTAAAAGAACTGTTAGTCACAACTCAATTATGACCTTGTTAGGATATACAATTCTTTACATTTTTTGCACATATTAATTGCATTGTAGTAGTAGCACATTATTATATTTAATTATCTATATCTAATTTTCAGGGAATATTTTGCAGTAACCAAATAATGTGAAATGTTATTCAACATCACTGGAAGTTAAATAGATCTCTTACGTCTATGAATTGGAGGATAAAAAAATTAATATAATTACAGGTTTTAAGGAATTCCAATTTAATATAATAATGTTCACATTTTAACAACAGGTTATCCATATTTTGGCAAGAATCAAATCAAGAACATTATAAAATTTTGAAACCTCACACTATCCTGTAAAAGAATGATATCTCAATCTTAACTGCAAAATTGGTGTGTTATATACTGTATAACTTTCTCAGTATATTTTTATAATTCCAAGTACCTTGTGAGGCTGAAACATGTACTGCATCTGACATTAAGTAACTGTCAAAAATGAGCTGTGATCGACAGTTACTTTAGTGTTTTTTCTGTATCTCAGTACTGGTTGTGTATGGATGTGATTCGATATATGTACTGTTGAACAGTGTTTTTCTGCATGAATTTTATGTGGAGTGTGGTTCTATTAGAATGTGATAGAATGTTGGAGCCAATTGAGTCAAAAAATTTCCGGGATCACAGTAGCAAGCACAAAGGCATCTGTAAGCTTATTAATGAAGTCAGGTCTGCTGGGTCACTCATGGACAAGAAAGTTGGTAGAAAAGCTTATGTACATGCATGATAGTATTAACAGAAATTGTAATGGCTCCCAAGCCATTTCAAACATGTTGATTAAGAAAGAAAATGGGTGAACAAGGAATCAAACCATGGTCTCCCTGTCTTAGGAAAACTCTGTACAGGGGTGCTGATAAGTCCTTAGCCCGACCTACTTCCCGACATATTTTGTTTGATGGTTAGAATAATTCGTTTGATGCTAGTCTTGTTATGTATATAAATAGTACTAATAGTCCTCCAATTATGATTGTAAATAGGATATATGAAACTCAAAATCTTCTGTCACTGTAGCTTGTTTCCTTTGTGGTCGGGCTAAGGACTTATCAGCACCCTTGTACAACTGCTACCACACATACCATAGATGGCATAACATCATGTCACTTCTAGTGAATAATGCATGCAGTATAAATGTATCACTAAGAACCAATGAAGTATTGACACCTAAATTTTGGCCACGAAGTCAGAATAGGGTCTGCTCCAACAGTGCAAAATCAGAACCAAATTGGAGGGGCTCAGTCCATCACTGCTCCCTGTAAGCCCTGTTCCAAACCCTTCACTTGCCATGTGTGTGTTGGGGTAGCTTAGTCATTTAGAGGCTGGCTTTGGGTTGTCAGACACAAGGGATTTTCCTTTTTCACACATCTTGAACTGTGAAGCATATCTGTCGCCTGTATACATACAGTGCTGAGCTTAAGGATGCATGGAGTTTACATCCCACTTCCCAATGCTTATTCATGGCAGGTTGTTTAATTAAGTAGATGGACAACTTACATTGTTCTTACACATTCTATCTAGCTCCACTTTTTATATTTCCAGGTCCAAAGGTCATGTAGGTACAACATCACGCTTCCGTTCTTTCAGTGATACATTCACACAGCGCTTCCAGAACAAAAGTCCCTTCTTCTCCTGGTGTTGATGGTACAGTTACTCTTCTCAGGGTAGCTTGCTGTGGAAATACAGGACAGTTGGACTCTTTGTTACACTCATGGAGTGGTGGTTTTTGGAATTGACACTGGAACTTTTGAAATACTGTGTTGTAGGTAGGGACAGAATTATTGATGAGATCTTAATGGCAGTGGTTCCATAGTAGTCTGCTGATATATCATATGTTATTTTAATTTCACAGGGATTTAATGATAATGTCCTTGTGCTTGGTCATGCTTTATTATGACGTACTGTAACGTGACATGACACCAGTTGCCAGTCTGGTTCATGTTGAACAACATTTATATTCACAGTTCTGTGAGCACTGTTCTCTTATGGCACATTCTTGCATATAGAAATTACGTTTGTCAGTAAATGTCTCATGGGTTATGACCCATTGAATCAATGTTTCAAATGAACCTGCATTCTCCAGCTGCAGGGTGAAAATCTGTTGCCCTAAAGGTGAGGGTAGCAGTTTCCTCTGAAATGTTGGTAATCATTTATAGGACTGCACTTTGTCATAACCTGATAAGACCACAACCTGTATCTTCACTGCTCTGAAAACTTCATGTCTCATGTAAATTTGTAATATTACTTATTTGCACTTCTCCATAGAAGTCTAGTGGAGTGTCTCATGGGGTAATGTTTTGAATTGTTTACTTTGTAATTATTTGGTTTGTTTTAAAATAGACCACAAATGCAGAAGTAATATTTGTTGGAAATTAACTAAAAAATATGAGGACATGATAATACTGAAATGAATGTAAGGATCCAGAATGAAAGTAATAAAAGTTGTGTAAATTTCCACATGATGTGCTGTGTTTTTGGTTTGCTCATAGCAAAGCAAATAAAAAAAATCTATGTGGAAGAAAAGTACCCTGTTCTAATCTCCCATGGACCCTATGCTGAATTCTTGTACTTCTTTCATGGCCACATTCAGTGTATATATATTTTGAATTAATATAGTGTTTGAACCATCACGCGGGTTCATCAGGATGGTGCACCTGACCATCAGAGGTCCAAAATGTTCTACAGTCTGTTTCAGAAACTAACTTATAATTTCCAGGCGAGGAGAGTTGTTTTTTAATTATACTGTGCAGCGTGAAGAAAAATCCGTGTCTTTTGGGATGTGGTCCTACTCTAGGATTCACTAATACATCAGTACCTTTCTGGAGTATGATGGTACTTCATGATTCGTTGATACGTCAGTGCACTCCTGGGATGTTATCATACTGCATAATTCAGTGACATGTCACTACAATTCTGGGTTGTGATCAAACTGTTGGATAAACTGATAAATCGGTACACTTTTGGGATGTGATCATGCTATGATTCTGTTATATGTCAAAACACTTCTGGGATGTTGTCCCATCACTGACACATTGGTATCCTTCTGGGATGTGGTCCTGCTGCAGGATTCACTGTTATGTCAGTACAGATGTGAGATGTGATCCTACTGTATGTTTCACTGATATGTCAGTACACTTTTGTGATGTGATTATACTGTATGTTTCACTGCTCTGTCAGTACACTACTGGGGGTGATCCTACTGTGAGATTCACTGATATGTAAGTACACTAGGGGGATGTGATCATACTGTAGGATTCATTGATACATCACTACATTTCTGGGATGTGATGCTACTGTGTGATTCACTGATATGATGGTACACTTCTACAATACTACACAGCATTGCATCTCTGAAGACAGCAGTCTCCATATTTGTCAATGTGGGAACTTAAGATCTCACCCTGAAGAAATATTTATTTATGATTTTGAAGAAGAGACGGGGCCTGGGGTAGCGTAGTGGTTAAGGTTCTGCGCTACTAGTCGGACCATCCCGGGATCGATTCCCGGTGGTGTCACTGGGGATTTTTTCCGTGGTTCCTTCCGACAAAGCCATGTGCCCTGAGGTTGACTCAGCCTCTGAAAATGAGTACCAGGGATTTCTCCTGGGGTAAAGGCAGCTGGTGCGTATGGCTGATGACCTACCACCCTTGTAGTGCTGAACGTCAAGATGATCCAGGGACTTAACCTACCCGGAACCCCTAGGGCCACCTCGGCCTGTCGCAAGGCACTTTTACTTTTTACTTTTGAAGAAGAGGAATTGTTTTTGAAGAATACTGTGTGAAAGTTGTGATGTGATCTTATTTACATCCTCAGCAAGACTCCAGAATTGTGCAGGATTAAGCATTTGTAATCTGTATATAATGAGCATTTCATGACATTTTTATCATTACCCTATAGGTGACTGGTTCTCTGTTACAGTTCCTCACAGTTTTTAGTGTACATTTGGCCTTAAAAATAGTGCATAGGTATATGATGTTTACAGAAGCAAAACACTGGCATTGTTGGAATATGCCACATGCATATTGAAAAGCTTATTATACTTCTGTTGATCTCTGCATTATTATCTCCTTCCTGCAGCTGGGTACAGTTTGATTGTCATATCTCCAGTCATGTAAGGATTGCTAGTTATTTGATGCCATAGACATGATACATTCTGAAAAACTGACTTAGCTCATTGCATTTCCATTTTGAGAGTGGCGGCAGCGATTCTTATCCACTGTTTCATATTTTTAAATAAATATGTGATAATAGGTAAATATGTTCATTTATTGTCCCACAGGATATGTGAAAATATTTTTGCAGTTAATGGGCTGTTTCCTGAATTTTGCATCTTCGTCCAGAATAGCTTTGCACAGTGTGTAAATCCTGTACAGATATTTCTTACAAATTATATCCTGTGTTCTCCTGCATAAGAAATGTGTAATTTCTACTGAAGATTACTTCTACTCTTTCATTAGTATATACCATGATATTCACAAGATACAGTCATCTGTGTGTTATTATCTGCAAGTGCCAGCATACACAAAAACATTTCTTATGGGTTTTCATCCCATATATCTTTTAATTAGTTATTTTTATGTTTTTGATACTGTTGTATATGAACCTCAACAGACAATATGTGACATGCTGCAATATTGATGTCAGAGGTTACAACTTTACTGCTAACTGCGCAAAACTTTTCCTGCCCCAGAAGCAAGCCTTGTCCACACAGGTGGCACACCACTTAGAGTGATGATGCAGGCAAAAAAACAAATAAATTATAAGCATTTTAGTCTAATAAACATCTGACAGTTGATCATGAGAACTGGTACTTAAAATTCTGGCAGCACACCCCTGTCCATGTCATCAGTAGGATAAAACTGACATCTTGAGAGTTGTCTGCAGATACTGAATTTTGTTGTTAGTAGAATGAAAAATTATGACAGTAAGTATGAAATTGATGTATGCCACTCAATAAAAACAAATCAAGATTTCAGTGTACTGTTCAGTTTGTTTGGTATGTATGTTCCACTGAAACATTGGTACCTGCCTTACAAACTCTGTGGTATCATCCCAGAAGACCATGGTTGTAAAATTTAACAATATAAGGACCTCAGATTGTGTGTGTTACTTTGTAGATAGTGGTTAGTAATCATGTTACATTGAAATTTTTCTGTAAGTTCCGAATATTTGAAATACCATAGTATCAGGTACAGGAGCAAGATTTTCTGTCTCATTGTGGAAGCGGTGTTTGTTTAGCTGCATTTGCCCTTTAGTCAGCACATTGTGAAGAATGTGAGACACTAATGTGAGGAAGGCATTTATTGGCTCCTTCTGTCCATGTTGTTTAAACTGCACATACCAGTCTAGCCCCTCTATGGCTTTCAGCATTCACTTCAGTTTCAGTTAAACTGAAAAAAGAGTGGTAGTGTTATTGTTGGTCCATAAGGTAATGATTATGAAAAACTTGATAACGAAAATTGATGGATGTGTTGAATCAGAATTTTAACTGCTGTAATTTAATATTAAAAATGAAGCTTGTACAAATAATAGATGATAAAAATCATTTATATTATTATCAGTTAACCTGGTATGTGGGGGCTTAAATGGCATGCTGGTGGACAAGGAATTGCCTTTGAGGTCTGCACTAGACTTTACAACCACCAGTTTTTAGTGACCATTAACACATGCCATAGGAATTAATATAACAGAAATACCAAGAAACTATGCAACATAAGTAGACAACAGGCACAAGCTAGTTCAGTGGTACAGAATGGCTCACTTGCTTGCCATCTGTATTTTAAGTGACAATAAAATATCAGGTCTAGATGGCAAGTCATATGTATGAGAAACAATGCTGAGTGTGGGCTGTAATTACCTGTCATGGGTCTCAGGTAACACTCCCACATAACATGTTTAAGAAAATGTGTAACAAACCTGTCTTATTAACCCTGCTGTTCTCTTTGAATTGGGAGGGGGGGAATAAAAAGAAGAAAGAAGTATCTTAACATTTTTTTAAATACATGCAACAATGCTTCTAGCTAGAAGATTATTTACTTATATTATTTTTAACCACAGCCTCATTAAACCGTCTGCATCATTTACACAGATGCTTATATCATAAAAATTTAAGGTGGACATCCCGTTGTGTGATCGTATGATAACTATATAAGTTCTAATAACCGTCAATACAAGTGTGTGTGTGTGTGTGTATATATATATATATAATATATATACAGGGTGTCCCAGGAGGAATGTACCAAACTTCGGGAGAGTGTTCCTAATGTTAAACTATACCGATATAACCCAAAACACCTATATCCAAAG
>JGI24700J35501_10930468_pt1 | contig 14453 bp, 6 predicted proteins | sample TergutTh196P1_FD_35501 | JGI IMG/M metagenome (IMG submission 35501) | reverse complement strand
ACTGTGCATCATCACTTCTCACCACCCACCAGACACTGTGCATCATCACTTCCCACCACCCACCAGACACTGTGCATCATCACTTCTCACCACCCACCAGACACTGTGCATCATCACTTCTCACCACCCACTACGATGCAACATCTAGCCACCAGAACTCACCCTACATGGAATTACAGATTTTGACGTCGAACGTTTGGGTATGTAGAGATAAAACTAAATGAAACTTCGGTCTTTTATTTTATGACAATGTATGAAAACTGACGTTTCGCAGGAAAATACTGTCTCCATTATAATCCTGTAGAAGGTGGCAGTGTGTTTATTCGAAATGTTGTTACCCACTTACCAGTCTAAACGATGTTACACGCTCGAAGACCACAAAATGAAACTTTACCACCACATCTTACAATATATATATATAAAATAAAATCGTTAAGCCCTTACGTATTAACATATGAAGTTACAGGTGTATCTTTTCACACATGACAGCTTACAGAGGCAGTGGAGGTAAACTCCCACTCATTCTTAACTTCGGCCCTAAATCGAGGTAAGTGGTCAGCTTCACACCCCCGGCTGTTACCACCAGTACCGACTGAAAATGGTGCTGGGTGGACCCCAGAGCTGCTCTAGACGATTTTAAGAAGAAAAGATTTCTTGCCTCTACTGGGAGTTGAACTTTGTACCTCTTATCAATATATGTCAGTAAGAAACTAATTGTGCAACGCAGATATTTTAATGTTTCGCCAATTAACAATTAGATTATTGCAACAAAGTGCGTCAAACTTAGCTTCAGTAGCTTGATATTTCGTTGTAATAAAATTAACATTAACTTGGCTCCGTCTTTTGAAGAAATCGAAGTAAGTACAATGAAGGTTAAAAGGAACTGTGTGCTTATAAAGCTGTGGGGTCGGTCTTTAACTTATATCCGAGCGACCCCACAGTTCCATACGACACTACAGCGATTACCTTCAGTTAATAAGTTAAGCTTACATTATGACGCTTTTAGCAGTCCAATGCAAATTACCGAATTCGCAGTTACAGGAAATATGCTTAATAGCGTTCTGTAAGCTCATTTCAAAGGTCTCATACTTGTAATGAAGAAGAAATAAACATCCACACAGAAGAATTATTCCGTTTGTCAAGTTGTCAGTAACTGTAAAAGTTGTATCTATGATTTATTAAATGCCATGTCACGAAGACGTAACGGAATGGAGGTAGAAATCCACGTATTCTTAACTTTGACACTTGATGGAAATAAACGGTCAGTAATACACCACTGTTAGCACATTTCTCGGAAGACTACCGTTGTATCATTGCGGGATGATTCATCCCAGAATTTTTCTAGAAACAGTGTTGCAAACTGAAACAAATAATCGTGTCAGGTACCGTTTGTCAAAATCTTATTCTCGGAACATAACAGCTGAACTATAACGGTCCAGTATTTATGGGTTAGTTTTAATTATCATTTTCATTGCTTTAACTAACCCTTCGCAGTTAGACTGCCAGAAACCTAACGGTACAGTCGGTATAGTGACGACTCTACGGGATGGACGAAACGGCTTTTTACTCCCAAAGGGGGCAACAGATTTCTCTCTTCTCCGAAGGGTCCAGACTGCCGCTCAAGACCACCAAGTCTCCTATTCAGTGGGTAACGGGAATAAAACGGCCGGGGCGTGACGTTCAACACCTACCTGCATCTAGTACCGAGGTTACGAACAGTTGGGGCTATACTGTGGCTTCATGACGTGGAATGTAACAACTTTGCGCTTGCTTTTATCCGACGCCTGTGCTTTACAGTAGAATTTGTTTGGAGTATCTGTCAATTGGTATCGTTCGTTGGGTCGCAGTTAATAAAGAATAGTTGTTTGGTTTGTTACTGGGGCTATTCTAGCTGGCAAATGGATTAGCTAGATAACTGACCTCACCGGATGACACAGCTAACTGATTCGAATGATGCCGGGTTGGACTAACCGGACAAGACTTGGAAGGCTATCTGGATTTAGTGACAGCATTAAGTCATTAACACAATTAATTAAGTTATAAAAATTATAAGGACTGTGGTACTGAAACTACAAACCATGAAATTCAGTAATTTCGGTAAGACCGAATTACAGCAAAATTTTGGGCAATATGATGCAATTTGAACGAAAAGTTAATTTCGAATCACAGTTTTTTTCATAGAAAACATTTTGTAACTCCTTTTCTCGCAATTAGGTTGGCATTTAATTTTTTGTAACTTAAAATAAGTAAATAATACAAAAACTAATAATATTTTTTGTAAATGTAAATTTTTCTATGTTTAGAAATATCTGTCTGTTTATTGTAATTATGTACTCTTCACTTTCTCATCGTTATTACTGTAGACCACTTTACTTTCTATTTGGTGCATTGTTACACTCTTATGTACGTATTTGTTACACTGCATAATATTAAAACGAATCTCAAATCAATTACACGTATTAATGAGAGCTTGATCCATCTGGCTCAGGATATGAGGTATAATATGGATTTTTGTGAACATGGTGATGAACCTTCAGTCTCCATAGACGGAACGAAATTTCTTAACAAGCTTATCGACTATTAGCTTCTCAAAATAACTCCTAATGGGACTTTGAATTCTAATAATTTAAGGAAGTGAACTGCAGGTTTAAGATAACTTCTGCCTCCACCAGTAGGGCAGATGAATAAAACTACACCGAAGATGTGTCTTGTTGGAAACGTTGGTACACGGCGTCTCGTCCCATAAAATAACAAACTTCATGGTCACAGCCGTCAAAGTTTCAAATCTCAGCGTTGCTTTAATTTTGACACTGTTCCTACGACACCCCTCCTTCTGTTGATCCCCATGAAAATAACTGGCCACTCCTGGTTTAGGTCGGACCTATCCACGCCGGATCAGAAGTTTGTCAAACAAAACTTATTATGAAGTGTGTGTGTGTGTGTGTGTGTGTGGCCGTACTGCCCTAAGTCTCTGACAGTTAAATTCCCTTAGCTAGAGCAGGCAAGTCCATGGCTTTGCGTCACTGAAATAGCATGTAAGATCAGTAAGTATAAGGTGGTATGGTTGGGGACAGCCATGCTGCACCGAGCGTATAACCCCAGAGTCTGCGGTAATTCTCACGGGGTCGTGCGCCACCACCAGGTTACATTGCCACCTGGAAAAGCGGCCTAACTCTCATACTAAAGAATGTAAATCTACTGCCCTACTAATTCTATCTCAGGCTATCTCTTTATTGGATTTTTCCAGGAGCGTAGGATTATGAATGGGATAATTTAGTCAAATTAACCACAATTTTAAGGACTATGAAGGGACGTTCACGTTAAGATAAATATTTTTAAGAAACATTGATATTGTGATGTCTTCTCACTCGGTAGCACCTAAGCCACGGATTTTCGACTGAGAGATTGGAGTTTGATCCCCGGAAAAGGCCTTTACTTATTCTCATCGCACAAACTAGCTTTAGGGTCCACTCGGCGTCCTTACAGAAGGTATCGATGGTTCTGTCCTTTGGGGTGAAATGACCAGGACGTGAAGCTGACCACTCACGTCCAAGAGATGAGTTAAAAATGCCACCGTCTATCCCTCTACTCCTCATACCCCTCCGTGGTCTGGTGCTTAACAAAATACGGGAATATTTGAGCTCTGTAGGAAGAATAAACTTCAGACTTCTGTCTCCACACAGAACATGTTGTGTATTAAGACACTGGTGTAAAACATGACGTTACATCTATCTGAAGCTTCTTGGTTATCTAAGGCTGCAGTGTCCTGGAATATGACGACGTGATGTCTGGTAGAACGTGTACTTTACAACACCATGTTTACAGTACATGCTCTGATTGGCAGCAGAAAGTATTAAGGATTGAATTGTGATGAGATCTGGAATTATTAAGCAGTTTGTTTCTTTCTTCAGCAAAACCACGAAATATAATTATAGATCAAAATGTCTCGGCCCAAATCCTAAGTTTCTAATCTCTGACGTCTTACGTAGAGATCAACATATGCAGACCGACAGGTACATTAGAGCGAATTTAGATTAACATATGAAATATGTAAACAAACAGGCCTATAGGCTCATTTTGAAAATATTTCGCATTAAAAATATTAAATAATATCCACAGAATGAAACCGTTATATTGGAAATTTATTGTTTTTACGCATAAGCAATTTCCATTTCAGCGTTCGCTGTTAATTATTTGAGATGATCGGTGGTCTGATATGAGCGAGTGGATGGGCAACCGTGCGCACCTACGTGTTTGGACGAGCAGGCGAAAGAAAGTGTGAGGAGGTGAGTGTGGAACAGGTTGTAGGTCGATGGACGATAGACCGGTGGATATGAGAAAGTAAGTGCGTGTGTGAAAGTGAGCGGATGGCTGTATGAATGTGGATAATTGGGTGAAAGACGGACAGTGCAGGCAAGTGCAAAGAAATCTATTTCCAATGGTTCGCCTTCCACTACTTGGTTGACATTGCTACGCAAGCTGAAGGAAAAGAACTGCAAATAAGTTTGTTTTATTGTAATATCTGACATTGACTTACTTAAACCATGTACAAACAGATTACCAAATGCTGCTCTGGGAGAAGGGAAACTTTTCAAAGTATATTACAACTGTGAATAAAAGGTGCCATTGGCTCGGGAATTTTTTATTTCCGTATCGAAACTAAATCAAACGACATGGCGGTATCAATGTCTACCATTCTTAAAACAGTTATCTGATATTACCTTCCTTTGCGCAACAAATATATCCCACACAAAAATAAAGGTTTCTTAGACTTTGATGTAATTCAGAATTGTATCAATCAAAACATTAAAACTGACGTACTTAAAAATTTAATTTATACTCTTATAAAAAAAAGTTAATATTTATTTACGGTAGCTTTTGTGCTGGTTCGTTGGTTGTTGTTTTCATAATATTAAAACAGAAAATCCTATATCTTAATTTAAAGTTTTCTTTCGATAAAAAAAAATTAAGGAAGGACGCCAGGGAATGTCTGCAGCAGTCACAAACGGGCTAGCAAACTTTAAAATTCAACTGGGTGAAAATGAATATCTACTTGAGGAACGTTTCTTTAACGAAAAAAGAAACTGTCTTGGACTCCAACGATCATTACTCTTTCATTTCCTGTTTATATTAAATACAAAGAAAAACTCGAGCAGACATTTAATTCAATGATATTCGACAATAAATTGCCATTTTTGTTACAATTAAGAAACTAATACGAAATTCTTGGCTGGAAACCTAATACCGCAGTTATATAACTTCTGAGATCTAGATACAGCTAAGAGTATAATATTAAAATATGCCTTAACATAGTAGGATGCTGGGTTGTATGCTGCATTCAAGTGACTCATCTGGTGGGCTCTTGAGAACACACTATTTAGCCTTTGGATTCCAAAATTGCGGTGGAATTTATTCACCAGTCGGCCAAATACGACCTTCCCAAAAGGGATCTTCTCCACGAAGCCAGTCTATTAATAGCCTCGATAAGGTAAATACTTACCCTCCAGCGACTGTCTGCCATGTCACGAGGTCAAGCACAGAAAGTGTACGCGTGCACTTATTTTTACGGAGGAGTGAAGGAGATAAAAAGACAAGTGTTCATGACGGCAGGGCCACCTCGTGCCACTGAGTCTGAAATTCTGAAGACTCTGCTTGTGGTTTGGGCAAATGAAAAATGACTTTTGTTGGTAGACCGAAAGGAAGACAAAAACTCTGGATTTTGTAAAGGATTCCATCGACCCGTTCCACAAATCTGCTCTTCCTGTAGTGACATCAGACTAAAGGGACACGGACAAATCTACGCTCTGCCACTCGCCACTCGGACAGAAGCAGTGCGCTTTGAATTGCGATCTGCATTTGTGACCAAGGAAACATCCACACACTCAATGAACCCCTTTCCTGAAATAATCTAAGAATAATATTTCGGTTGGTCCTAGTTTTATTGAATGGAGAATGTCTTTAGTTATGGTTTTATCAAAACTTTGGTATTCTGCCTGTTAGATGAAGTGCAGGAATCCACTTAAGAATTCAAATAACTATTACCAAGACAGGATCTGTGATAGAATAGCAGCCGGTAGGCCTATACATTATGCATATCGTAATTCAACAGTTTTCAATTCGATTTATTAGCTTGCAGGGTTGAAAGCGCGGGGCCAATTAAAACACAGCATAATGCATAAACACACAAATACACATGTACGACACAACTGCACAAAGAAATCAACAAACAGTTCACTGTCAGCATCACTCAAACGATATTAAAATATTTAAAACTTCAAATAAATTTCTAATAAAAAAACATGTTTCGGCATTTTGTGAGCTTACAGAAAATGTGTTCTAAAGCAGTAATTTTTCTCCCCATGGCCCAAGAGCCCTAGTGGGCCAGGACCTCCTCACTGTTCAGGTGTCACGATCACACTCAGACACACCAGACTCGGTAGGACTACTCTAGACGAGTGATCAGCCCAACGCAGAGACCTCTAAGTGATAATACACAACACTCAAGACAGACAGACATGCCTCAAACCGTATTCGAACCCGCAATCCCAGCAAGCGAGCGCCCGCTCACCCACCCCATAGACCGCGTGGCCACTGGGACAGGAACTTTAAAAAGAGTAATTGGTTTTCTGTATATCAGTAGCGGGTAAAATCCAGACAGACAGACAGACACCGCATTTGAACTACGTACGTTCGAGCGTAGTGTCTGGTTTTAAATGGCTACTGATTAACTAGCACAACGGAATGATGTCGCCTAAATTTTCTAAATATGTCTACATCTCTGCAGGCCGACTTTGCGGCTTTTACACGTCTAGCTGAAAGGCATATTTTAAGTGTACCAAAAGGATAACAATAATAATAATAATAATAATAATAATAATAATAATAATCTGATCTGATCTGATCTGGTCATGATAATAGTAATAATGATGATGCAATATCAATGACTAACATCGTAATCCACAAAAGGTTTCCGACCGACTATCGAGACTATTGCACGTGTCTGGGCGTCGGACAATTTTGTATGTACTGTACATGAACACAGCAGTCACCAATATGTAAGATAAGACGTACACAAACAGACACTTACATTTATTCTGCTACATTTTCACGCTATTTCTGTCATACAGACTTTTAGATCAGCCAGTATGTAGAGCAAGTGCAAACTCATAGTGTGCAGTGACGTCACTTCCAAAACAAAAACACGAATAACACAACAATAGGAGGAGAAATTCTCGCAGTTTCATGTGCGCTAAATACTGTACATTTCAACGTTAATGTCTTCAGTTGCCCTCCAGACGTCTCAGAGCTGGCAATAAAAGTGGCGATCTATTACCAAATACAAAGAAGGCCCATTACCAGACCGGACCACTGTCATGTAAAAATATCACTTCTGTCTTCTACAATATTTAAAGTTTTCGCGGCGGTAAAAATTCATATTGTGGTCTTCGAGGGTTGACACCGTGTAGACTGGTAGGTGGGTACCAAAGATTCCGATCAACTTCTCTTGCTTCTGTAGAGTGACGCTGAAGGAAAAAGTGTAGATATTGAGGCTTTTGGCAATTTTCCTCAGTTTCTGCAGGTAAATTCCACAATTACACCGCAATTAGGCCCTTAGTTCTTGCTACCACATACTTTCCAGTTTATTATGAATTAACCTTGCTACCCCTCGAAGGTATATAGGCTGATCTTAAACAGATCGTTATGTAGTTAGAGTTCATGTCCCTAGTTCACACAACTATCACACTTTTAAAGCAGAGTCTGTGGATTCACAATAGTTACGTTAGAATTTCCACAGCTGAGGTTTAATCTCCTGGATACTACTGATAAAGTGGACTGTCGCAGCCGCGTTCAGTCAGAACTCTTAAATAAGCTGTTAACATGCGCAACAATAGACACGCAGCCCTGTGTTTCGTGTTTGAACGACTGTACATGCAACTAAAAAGAAATACATATGTCTGATATAAGGAAATATACTTATTGCTAGCAGGCTCAAAGTTTTTAGTAAGTAGTAACTTAGACCTGTCTCGCATGCAACAACTGTTTTGTACCACAAGGTGCCGTCTTACTGCCCACGTGTCTATTATGCTCTATACTGTGTATGTTCAGAGTTGGCCATATTGGGAATTCAACTTGGAAAGGCAACCCTCAAGGGATGTTGCACTATATAACAGATTTGCCCGTTATCTTGAAGTTACAAAATGCTTGGGACAGGAACAAACAGGGTAGGGCTTTGCTTGACCCTAGCGATGAACATAAACTCTGTTTAAATGTGATCTTGAAGCTAATCAGATGCCACCTAAAGCAAGTTGTCTACTTCCAGAGTTCAAATCAACGTTATAACTAGCCTGCGCTTCCGTACGGTCACATCTCCATGCTGTCTTTATCAGAATTAAATGGCTGCATGAGACCAGTAGTGACAGTCAATAGTACAGACAATCATAACGCAATATTACGCAGAGCGATTGAAAACTCGCGAAGTTTCACAGATTCGGAAGGCGTGGAAGGGAATGACCTGGCCAAGAGTATGGACAGTGCCGGGCCCTTGTGAACAGTGACGAACTGCCTGGCTTTAAAAATGCGAGGAGTTTCTTCACGTGCTCATGAACTGTTAAATTTTCACGAAGGATGTGGCTCCGAGGAGTTATTTCGTTAGTTGATCAATTTAGTTAGTTACAAGTAACAGACTACCTAGTCAGCTAGTAAACAGTTTAGTTGGTTACTTGATCGATAGGTTAGTTAATTATTTCGTTTATTTCTTTGGTTGGTTAATTGTTCATTTGTTTGTTTGTTTGTTTGCTTGTTTGTTGATTGGTTGGTTGGTTGTTTGGTCGGTTCGTCGGTCGGTCGGTCGGTCTGTCGTTCATCAGTCAGTCAGTTACGTGTGTTAGTTTGTTAGTTGCTTGATTGGTTAGTTAATTATTTAGGGATATGTTGGTTGGTTAGTTAGTTACTGAGTTTGTTAGTTGATTGATTAGTTATTTAGTTAGTTAGTCAGTCAGTCAATCAGTCAGTTAGTTAGTCAGTCGTAATTTATACTACTTAGTTACACGTACCTAGTTAGGTTAGCTTATTCAGCTTCGAATATACGGTGAAACATGGCCTAGATGCCGCTTTTATTTGATAACGATGAATCGTACTAATACGGAAGAAAGCGGTTGTGGCTTAATCACAGTAATATCCCGGCATTTGGAGAGAGGCAAGAAGGCTGGTGTCCCAGTCGAATTTCGAATAGGTACCTCCCGAATACAAATCTACTGAGTTACCACTACACCAATCTGCGGCTTACGTCAGCAACTTAATTCACAGATCTGATTTCAAAAACCGCTGAACGTTACGTTACGCAAGAAAATATTTCACAAAAACTAATTCATATTGACATAAGAAATTGCATTATTTTATGCGAGAATTCCAGAAAATATACATCACAAGATTGTAGAGAAAGAACATACTTTATTTCACCGAATTTATTCTTACACGGTTTCTGAGATAAATGTCACGATTTTCGTACAATCCCGAAACTGTATATTCAGTAACGATCTTCCGAAAACACGAGATTGCCGAATTCTCACTTCAGCGGCAGCAGTTAAAAAGAATATTCCACCTACATCAAACAATACCTTTACCTTTACACGTACATTCATTTAAAACACAAATGACTTTACTGCTACATGCGCTACTTTGTTAAAACTGGAATTCATTTCGTTCGAGTTAAACAAAAGAAAGAGAAGGCCCAAATTTCTGCTCTCCGCTTACGTTTCTCGACTTGCAAAAAAGAAACAAATTTCTTGGCTAAGGTTGTACAGAAGCCCCATATTGTGCTAGTCGTATGCAAAATGTACGTAACAAACTCTGTAACAATTTACACTTAAGACGCCTGGACAAGATTTTATATCGCAGCACATATATTTAGAAAATAGTGACATAAAAATCTTACTGTGGCTTCATCCAAAAGTTTTTTTCCTTTCATATTCTCCAAAACTCTACCTCACACAGTGCTTCTTATATAACTAGCGGTAAAAACTGTCGTCGAGGTTAATTTTGATTATAATCGAAACATTAAAAAAATATTCATTTATCCAGTACGATCTTTTCATTTCCACTCCTGTAAAGTTCCCAGTATTAGGTTTAAGTGGTTTTTCTCTTGATGCGATCGATAGGCATAGGGGAGCTTCTATGAAGTTTAAAGGCACAGACTGAGGGGGCGGGAAGTCTGTAAGGAAGGGGAGAGAAGTAGAAGAAGAGGTCATTCAAAGAGATGGAAGTGACGGATGGACAGCCGTATGCAGGGGGACGGGTAGATTGCCGAGTCTTGGGTCGATACCAAGACGATGGGCCGAGCCCTCAGTACCCTGTGTTCTGCCCTTGCCAGGCACTATGTAATAACCACTCGTAACAACTGGCAGGCTCCTGCAGTAGATCAATGACCCCGACAGCTGCACTAGTTAGTGAAGCGGCGAGAGCTAGCCTTTGTAGTCCCTGTTTGACTTTGAAATTTCAAGTTACATTTAATCGACGGAAGTAAATATGTTGGATAAAAATAAAGATAAACTTAAAAATACATAATTTATGATGTTTTTAAGTTCGTTGTGTAACGACGCTGTCAATAGACGAGAACATGCAGTGTCGGAAAGAGATAAATGAATAAGCATGGAGCACCACTGGAGTGGTACCGACAGGAGAAAACAAAAGTACTCGGAGAAAAACCTGTTCCAGTACCAATTTGTTCACCACAAATTCCACATGGACACGTCCGGGATTTAACCCGGAATTTCGCAAAAGGGAGGACGGCGAGTAAACGCCTAAGGTACGACACAGACCGCGCATAACATTCCGGCAATTGTCCTGTGTGTGTGTGTGTGTGTGTGTGTGTGTGTGTATGTATGTATGTAATTTTTCTACACTTATTAATTAAGAGCGATAAAAGTTATGATGTAGAAACTTAGCCAACAAACCCCAAAGTAAAATACCATTCTGGAAATCTAAGTGTATTAGGAAGGATAATATTAAAATGTACTTTATCTCAACCCCTTGTGTGGACTTTCATATTGCAGGCCGCTACTTGTCTACGGACCCTTCAACCTATATCTCTATGACTCGTTTTTGTCTATGAAATCAGATGATAAAACCACAATGGAATATTATAATATATCCATAGCAGATATTTGTCTCAAGTTAGTCAAATAATATACACTGTCATCTGTAAAGGATACGTAAAAGTATAATGCCAGAAACAACGGAAATCCTCAGACAATTTCTTGCCAATATTGGCTGTCACAGACTCGCCTGACATTCCCAAAAAATGGGTTAAAAACGTGTGTGAGGATGCAGACTGGGTGCAAATGGCCGTTGTAAACAAGGTGTAGAATCGTCGAATTCCACAGGCGAAATTTTATGTTCCGACTAGCTACTGTTATATTGTCAAGAAGTAATGTGCAGTTCGGGATGCAGTTCTGCTTCTCTCTCATGTTTGTCTCTTTGACACTTCTACTACATTTCTCCGGGTTCTGCGACAGCAGTTTGGGTCCCGGACTACAGCCAACTGATCAAGTTTTTAAGCGTTTTGGCAAAATTGCGAAAAGCGACTGTTAGCTTCGTCAAGTGTCTTTCTGTCCGCATGGAATAACTCAGCTTCCACTGGACAGATTTTAATGACATATTATATTTCAGGATTTTTCGAAAATTCAAGTTTAATTAAAATCTGACAAGAATAGCGGGTAATTTACATAAAGACATATACACATTTTTATCACATTTCGCTCAGTTTTTCTTATAATGAGAAATGTTTCAGGTAAATTGTAGAGAAAATCAGAACATACAATTTATTTATGTTCAATAACACTCTTTCCGGAAACTGCGTCGTTTATGAAATAATGTGGAAAAATACTGTACAGCTGTAGGCTACAGGCCACAGACGACAATACAATAAGGCGCATGCGCTCTATATGCTGGATAAATAAGGCTAAAAACACAAACTCAGAATATGTAACACTTATTGCTTTTCAACTGCAACAATGGTTATATGAAAGCGCCTCAAGATTACGTCATACTTACATTTCGTGTCTTGTTCTCTTCATCATCCTTCGCCCCTAATCTGAGGGTTTCTTCTCAGATTTAAGTCTCACTAAAGGAAACAGATAAATTTCTGAGAGATACAAAAAGGAAACTGCCACTTCCATTTCACGAAAGTTGGAAAGGCGCAATCGAAACCTGGCGACCGGCTATCCTTATTGACAGGTTTCGTGATTTTCCTCAGCCCATCCAACCAAATCCAAGAATGATTGCTCATATTTGGAAAAGATCCTTTTAAGCAGAATATATGCATCTAGTATTTATCGTGTCACTGAACCAGGAATTAGCGATTTCTTTTGCATCATCCACACCGCTGTGAAAATCTAAACACTCGCACAATATGTAGGAAGTTTTAATTTAGCCAGTGCAGTGCACAAGGATACAATGTCACTGCAGTGTTTAACATCTGAGCCACGAACCCGCGTTCTAGTTTAAATGTACCTTTTGTATCTGCAGGCTCTGTGTTTGAATCCTGGTTACATCTGTCCATGTCTGATGTTTAATTAGGTTTTTATCAGTACAACACCATTAATTTGCACTACATTAAGAGAGAACTGAGAGTCACTGTACGTCTACACAACAAAAGATAAAATCACCTCATTCTTAGTGTTAATGCTGAAGTCGATTCTTGGTTGATGTTTGTTGTAACTTAAGTACGAGAAATGTATTTGTGCTAACGTACAGGAACTCTCGTAATATACTCATTAATTACGCCAGGTGCGCATGACATTTGATTTATTCTGTAGTTTTAAAATATTAAGCACTGAAAACACGACACAGTATAGTACGTAAAGCCTGGAACCTTTCTTAACGGATCCTCTTATGGAGGCCACATAATGTACACAGTACATCGGTAACAATCCAATGTTTTACACATCGTCTTAGTCTCTCTGCATCCGCTCGACAAGAACAAGCCAGGTGCTTGCTTCAGGTTCCCATTTCGAAACCTGTTGCACCTAAACAAGCAGATTCGGAACCAAATACGATTAAGTTGAGGTGTGCTGGGTGGTGTGAGGGGCTCTCTCAGCGACCACATTGCACAGTTACTCTATAGGCCTAATGGTATAACGATGTACCGTGCTGCAAACCACAAGTTCAATTTCAGCGCCGGTCCACAGTAAAATGCATATCGTTACGTTCCATTTGCAAAACCACACAACACTGTCCGTTATGGCAGCGTTAATTCCAAACCGTCAGTGATGGGAAGTTTAAAATATCTTAATATTTGTGTTTGTTTGTTTGTTTGTTTTTCTGTCTGTCTGTCTATCTGTTTGTTTGTGAAGGACTAAGAGTTTAAATTCTGTTTTTATTCTATAGACATGTACAATTCATTTTTGTAGCTACTGATATGCACGTCAGATGGCAAAGATTGATGAAAAAAACTCGATATTTCTAAGACAGTCGAGAGGCACGCTATAAATTTTCGGGTTTTCACGGCAGAGATTGTTCTGTTTCCGGTCTTCGGGATCCTGACATAGTGTAGCCTTGCAGGTGGATACCGCAGTTTCCAAGAAACAAGCTGCATCGGAAAGCTGTTATCCAGTTACAATGCTAATCTCTTTCAAAACCCACAAGATCATATGCAACTCAAAAGCTACTTAATTTTTGGTCAGTATTGCAGTCTTCGCCCTTATCGATGAAATCACGCACTCATTCTGTCATTCAATACACGTGTGTTCTTTCAACATGGCGAGAGGTTTGAAGGTACCGGCCTGCGTATTCAAGGAAACTGTTACTTCACAGCTTCCCTCGATGGATATGACATTAAATAATGGAACTATACAAGGATTTTCTGTTGAAACCGTTACGTATGATGGTAAGTACCCACTTATCGAAACATATTTTGAACAAACGAAGCACAGTGAACGCCTAACGTTTTGAAGAACGTGGAGTCATACTACTGAATGTTACACTTGCCTTACAACTTTGTACTAATTCAAGTTAAGATCATTTAACTCCCTCTGGAAAATGCAGCCTTGGCTAACACTAGAAAGAACAAGAAAGTCCTGTATGAATGATATATATTAGAAGTTTCTTGTATGGTTTCAATGGTCCTATATATTTTGCCTCGAGAAAATAAAAGTTAATACTGAGCAAATCAGCAGCTAAATCACACCGTTTCCTAGTAAAAGCTCTATTTTATTTTTGAGCCTGGCAGTTTCAAGAGCGCAATTGATGGCTGGTTAGCGCGCTGAACACTTTAAAGTAGCTAGTTAATACTCTCTGGCGCTGAACGGCGAGTTGTTAGGCGAAGAGCACGCGTTAACCGCGGCATCGCATTACTCAATACCCAAGCCCACAACGTCAGTCCAGTCGGTTACTAATTAGCCGCCACAATTTACCAAGTAGCCTTTTTTTACCATTACGTACGAACCCCCCCCCCC
>JGI24700J35501_10930469_pt1 | contig 14467 bp, 10 predicted proteins | sample TergutTh196P1_FD_35501 | JGI IMG/M metagenome (IMG submission 35501) | reverse complement strand
CGTCCCTCTTAGGCCCAAATACTCTCCTCAACACCCTATTCTCAAACACCCTTAGCCTACATTCCTCCCTCAATGTCAGCAACCAAGTTTCACACCCGTAAGGACAATGGGCAAAATTATAGTTCTATGTATCTTGATCTTTAAATTTTTGGATAGCAAACTGGAAGACAAAAGATTCTGCACCGAATAATAGTAACCATTCCCTAACTTCAATCTGCTCTTAATTTCTTCCTGAATAGAATTTTGATTTGTTAACGTTGTTCCCAAATATTTGAACTCGTCCACTCTTTCAATGGAACTATTATCAAACTGCATGCTAAACTACATGGCTTCACTTAATACACATGGCTGTAAGAACCCAAATCTGACGGCAAGACACCTGTCACATATCTCTTACTACACATACAATGTTTATTCTACTGTGTGTACAAATTTATTTGTAATTTAGAAAGATTTAAACTAAGAAACCCTAAACTAACCTAACATTGATCAAAAACATGTAAAATGAAACAAACTGAATCCGAAGAAACTGAATTGCAAACAGGGTTGGTGGCTTTCATTGTATGTTGGTATCACTGTGTTTGGTGGTATTATGAAACCAGAATGGCCAGAGCTAATGGTATCATAGGATGTAGTCCAAGGGATATATTACTCTGTTATTAGTAGAATTACTTGTCTGATGGATTTTGTGGAACTTACCATCATCACAACCATATAGAACTGGCTTTAGGAATTATTCTTAATTACTGATTTTGTATACATTAAATATTGTATAGAGCATCGTATATTTCATGAATTATTGCCTTTAAGCTGAAACATAAACTCAGTTTTCACACACCTGATATGTTGTTATTTTACCCTACAGAAACTTTACCATAACAAAAGCTGCATATTTCTCCACGTAAAAATCTATTTCCTTGCATGACTTCAGGATCGTAAGGGACACAAGCATTGCTACCTCCTCATATGTCATTTGTCTGCCATCTTTCCATGGAGCTGGCAGAAGCCGATCATTCCTCAGCTAGTCAAGAAATTTCCCGTCTTGCATGGAACTTGACCGTTCATTACCATTATACTTATAATTCCAACAAAATGCACATACAGTTAACAAATGTATAATTATATTATCATACGCAGGCTTACTGTCCTACGTGTTTCAGCTTGGGTTACCCATCTTGAGGCAGATTCAGACGCAATGAAATGTGTATAAACACAAAAGTAAATTGCTGTCAAAATGTAGAACATGCAATTATAAGACCTTGCAACAAGCTAACAGTAATTTAAAAATATAAATCTGGATAATGTATTGGTGAATATATCATGGTTAAAAATTTCTGGATTAAAAATTATTAAAAGTTAGCACCTCTGGTGTCTTCCATTACAGTTTGTATGTGTTGTACTTTGGCATGGAAACATCTGTTGGTAGTATCTTTCATCCTAATATGGATCTAGTTCTCATAATCAGTAGAATGATATGCACTGTGTCAAAGAGCACCATGCACCAGCATAATATCCAGATTTATATTTTTAATTTGCTCTTATCTTGCTGGAAGGTCTTATAATTGGATGTGCTACATTTTGACAATGGTGTAATTTTTTTACACATTTCTTTGTATATGACTCTCCCTAAAGATGGCTAACTCAAACCAAGATATGAAGCAAAGTATATATTTGTTATCTGTATGTGCATTGTGTTGGCATTATAAGTATAACATCTTGAATGCATGGAATGTGAATAATATTAAGTTCTGTAGTTACAATGTGACCATTGAATCATACTGCATGGAATGGAGATTGTAAAATTGTAAGTTCATTACCATGTTCACAAGAGCCCACCAGTTTTCCCTGTCTGGAGTTATATTCATCCAATCTACATTCTCTCATCCTATTTCTTTAAGATGCATTTAATATTATCCTTCCATCTATGTTTAGGTTTTCAAAATAGTTTCTTTCCTTCAGGTTCGCCCGCCAAAATCCTGTACATATTTGTTGTGTCCTTCATACATGCCATGTTCTCCGTGATTTTATCTTCTTTGATTTGATCACACAAATAATGTTGGGTGAGGGATACAAAATGTGAAAATTCTCATTGTGCAGTTTTCTCTAGCTTCCTGTTACCTTATCCATCTTAGGCTCGATCTTGAGTACCCTGAACTTGTGTTCCATCCTTTACTGTGAGAGACCAAATTTCACACCCAGGTAAAACAAAAGGCAAAGTCATAGTTCTGTATATTTTAATGTTTATATTTGTTGGTAGAAACTGGGAAGATGAGTGTTATTACTATATATACGTGTAATAGTCTAAAAATATGATTTTGGCGTGTCATAACAAACATACAAAATTTTTGTCCAAATTTCTCAGCTATTGATGTAGTACACCTCGCATGTCAATGGTATTATGGAATGTGTGTGATATGTTTCACAGTTTTATAGTTTTCTGCTGTGGGTAGAATCTGAATTCAGTGGCTGGTTAAGTGGGTTGCATCTGTGGTGGCTGAATTACCTGATTAAGGATGGTGGGGGTATATTGCTGTAGGAAAGTGTGGTTACAGAAGGCAGCAGAATTTATAACTTTAGTGAAATCTGGCACTCTTTGCATGGTGTAAACACCAACTAGCCTGGCAGTTCTGACTGTTTGCTGATTGCCAATAATTGCCATCATGCCCATGTGTTCATTTGTACTTACACTATACAAGTCTTAATTATTTTCAGTTTTATTTAATTTCATTTGCAAACAAGTAATCGCAAGCAGAACTCCAAAGCCTGCTCTCCTGTTACACGTGTTTATAATTCTATTTATAGATGAGTAATATTACCATTGTTGTATTGTATTTTATTTGTTTATGTATTTTTTTTTTTTATGGTGAAGCACTGAGTACTTCACTACATGTTCTGTGTTCTGTAAATATGTCAGGTATAACCTTGTAACCATGTGTGTCAATGTTGACGTACAAACAGTATTTCACACACAGTTTGTACCAAATTTTGTACACCTTGCTGCATTGGTTTGGGGTATGCGGTGGCCCAGTTGGTTGAGGCACTGCACTACAAGTTCGAAGGTCGCGGGTTCGATTCCTGATGGTGTCATTGGAATTTTTCATTGACATAATCCTTCCGGCTGCACTATGTCGCTGCGGTTGACTCAGCCTCTAACATAAATGAGTACCAGGAATATTTCCTGGGGAGTAAAGGTGGCCAGTGTGTAGGGCTGACAACCTTACCACCTTCATGTGCCAATTGTCTTGAAATCTGGGAGCCTCAACTTCCTGAAACCCTCTGGTCAGTCCAGGCCTGTAATGGGATTGTTTTTTTGCTGCAGTGGTTATATTGCCATCAGACCAAAAGCTAAAAGAAACTTTTATATGGCCAGCATTGTGGTATTCTGCATTGTATGAAAAGTGTACCTTAAAAATTTTAAAACCCTTTGTACTTTCTTTGTCACTTACCAAAAAATGGGATGGTAGATCACAAAATGAAGTATTGGAAGAAGGGTGATTTGTTAAAAGGCATTCCATTATGTTATTTGAATCTCAGTATTCTAAATATAATTTAGGTCTGTTAAAAATGGTTATTGTGATCACTAGCAGTAAAAATTCAAGTAAATTCCCAAGACATTTAAACCTGTCAGTTAGTTTCAAGTAGCAAGTGTGTGACATTGTTTGAAGTAATCTCCCTGATAACATTCCTGTTTCCTTTCTCAAGACTAAGTGTAAAGTTCCATGATAAACATCCAGACATGTGTAAATCAATAAAGGTGTTGAGTTCCTGCTATGTCCCGGCACTGCACGTGGCCTTGTGTCTGCTGTATACCTATCTTATCTCATATACGTCACATTTAAAGTGTATTTCATGCCTATTTATGATGTTCAGAATTACTGAATGGCACATTCTTCATTGTTTAGACTACTCTTTACAGATTAACATTTATAGATTACAAACAGGTGGCTGCTGATATGTCAGGGGAACGTACAGCCTACATTTTCAAGGTATAAGTGGGAGGAACATGCTAGCTGCATCTATACTGCAGAAGAATCACTTCTGCTATGAACATGGAGGCAGTTTATTCCCTCAAAATATCTTGTTTCCCCCTAGCAGACTAAAGCACAGTTTCACAATATAGATTACCACAATTTGATTATATTTCATCATGGAAACCTCAAATGTTATATATTGACACAATTTTTATAAGATAAATTGTCCCTGTGAGGTCGTGAAGACATATGGGGGAGTGGAGGTATGGTTCTACACATTCTTAAGTTTGGTACTAGATGGAGGTCAGTGGTTAGCTTCATGCTCCATTTGCTTTAACCCCTACTAGAGTGCCCCAACTAAATGAACAGGAGGCCAATTGGGTCCCAGTACTGGTCTGAACACTATTAAAAAAAAGTCTCTTGTCCTCAGCAGGAATTGGCCAAAATTATCAAGTCATCCAACCTTTGGCATAGTCACTATATTTCTGAGCTATTCCAACTCTTGCCAAACACTTTCATAGAAAATTGAAAGCATCATGGTGTGGTGAAAAGTGCAAAGAGGTGTAATACTTCTTTTCTATGTAGTTAGGAACCTGGATTGTGCTGTATAAACACTTTTCATACTTCTTATCAGTATAAAATCAGTCACTGTTAGATATAATTTATCTTGATTATGACAGAAGATTGCAGTCATCTGGTAAGTGACATCATCTTGTTTGGTAGATAAGTCGCAGCATTTCATATGAACCTCTTACCTCTGTCTTCTCCCGTGCTGGACATTGATACAGGAAGTCCCCCACACTATTGGTGCCTACCTACCATACTGTGCAACATCACATCTTAGAGGAATGTAATTGTAATGTTCAGCATTGAGAGACCTTCATATAAGAAGACAGATATCTGCCAGTCTTTCTCCATAAATGCTTCTGTGGGTCTTTGTTAGGCTAGCTTGCTGTCCTACTGTTTTTACATGACTGTAAATAGAGATGGGCTGAGGAGAATATTTGGACCTGTAAGAGGAAAGTACACCAAAAACTGATAGCATTACATACCAAATTTGTACTTTATGTCTGATGTTGTGTAGGTGATTATGAGAATGGGAACACACGAACATGAACACACTTTGTAGGTGTAAGAAATGCATTCAGAGTTTTAGTTGGAATAATCTCATACACTCAGAAATACAGTTTTGTCCTCTGTGTTCTGTGATTTTGTGATTTTTTAATGCTTTGGAAAAAAGTTGTTTAATGTGGAGCTAAGTAGTTTGTACAGGCCTTATAGCACAGATGAGTGATATGGAAATTGTATACATAGTGATGGTTGGAAATGTGCAGGAAAGACACTCCATGGAAGACTTAGACATCGATGGAAGGATAATATTGAAATTAATCTTATAAAAATAGGCTTTGGAGGGTGTGAATGGGGTGGGTGGAATTGCCCTATGGGTTTATTTTATATCAGCTGACTGCATCAGTGTGTCTCCATGATTCTTTTTGTTATCATGTGCATAGTAATTGTACTCTAAACCATACGCTACGTAAGTTTGGACTGTTGAACTACAGTAAGAAAGGATGTATATTAAGAAATGGTTTAGCTCTGTAGTGAGCTAGAATAGCTAATTTGGTATTGTGAGTGGGCTATGGGCTTGGCAACTGAGGAATTGGGGTTTGATTCTTGACAGGTCCAAGGAATTTTTCTGTATTCTGCAATGTCCAGACCAGCTCTGGAGCTACCCAACCTCCTATTTAGTGGGTACTGGGGTTTTCACCCTGGAAGTGAAACAGGCAGGACATTATGCTTACTACTTAACCACAATCTGGTGCTGAGGTTAAGAATAGATGGATCTATACCTTCACTTCCCCATATGACTTAATGACATCCACACAAATAACTTTTTAAATTTTGATTAGAATTTCAGAATTGACATTCTTTGTAATTTGAAAATAGAAGTGCCCTTGATCATCCTCACGTACATTTCGATCTGTACCCTGATAGGAAAGACTGTAGAGGCAGAATTTTTTCTGTTTGTTGCAGATATTAAAATCACTTTTTTAAAATTTTACTGTTTTCTTGTTATCTCAGTTTTACTTTAAAAGGAGGTTTACTGTCTCTTTAGCATACATAGTTTGAGCATTCGCAATATTTCGTATGTTCAAAACATGTGGATGTATGCAGCCATGGTGTAAAAAAGAAACAGAACACACTGTAAGATCACTTCAATAACGCCGTAATTGGGTATCACTGGGGTTGTTCCTGAAAGGTGTAATGCAAACCCTTATGTCAGTATAAGAGTATGAAGACTGATATGTAATATCTGGACACTGACCAGTGTGTAATGTCTGTATTTATGTTTGTTTTAGGGAGACAAACCATGGTGGAAATCACAGTTTTTTATATCAGAACCGGTCCTGTTTGGTACATGGGATGGTGTCTTCACTTCATGTCTGATAAATATATTTGGTGTGATAGTGTTCCTGCGATCAGGCTGGGTTGTGGGTCAGGCTGGTATTCTCAATGCAGTACTTATTGTATTTGCTACAGGTCAGTGATTTGCAGTATATACTGTGAGAGTTGTTTGAGCTGATGTATAGTCTGACTACTGCGACTTTTATGTATTGTTTATTTGCCAGGCAATGTGCTGTGTCAGAAAAGGGCTTAGTGGGTTAACTATTTTGGAAATATTTATTTTTAGGAGGTTCTCTTGGCAGTCCTCTTCATTGCTACACACTGCTGTGATAACATTGTGTTCTTGTACCACTAAGCTCTGCTGTAGTTTTGTTGGTGCATGGACATTCTTGTTCATTTAACAGCCAGTTTTAGTCTGGTGTATGCTAGCTGATGCATCATTACATGTGGAGGAACTGAATAATCATAAATGTACAAATATAGTTGTAACTCCAACAGCTATTATAAAAGGTGCAGACAGAAGCTAGGCATGGGTACTTCCATGGCATGCAACATAGTGGCAATTAAAAGGTTACAGCTGTAGCATTTTGAGTTGTGATGCTGTACTGTGGTAGCACCTTACCAGTGTTTGAGAGGGAAATACTGCCTGATACTCCCCCCCCCGCATGATAGCCCCCAGTGGGCCCTGGCTTCCTTGTTCACGAGGTTTCTAGATCACACACAACGACACACCACAGTTGGTAGGACTCCTCTGGACGAGGGATCAGCTCGTCGCAGAGACCTCTACCTGACAACACACAACACTCACAACAGACATCCATGCTCCCTGTGGTATTTGAACCCATGATCTCAGCAGGCGAGCGGTCGTAGACCTACGCCTTAGACCATGCAGCCACTGGGACCGGCACTGCCTGCTACTGCAGCCGTGAATATGGAAGCATGATACACTGAAATGTTGGTATTGTACCAGACTGCATATTAGTATAGCACAGAAGATGACAGTGTTAAATGATAGTGTATTTCATTTCATACTTCACAGAAAGCAGTACAACTCCATTACAGCTGGTTAATGGTATTTAGGGAATTTGTTACTTTTTATTCACAAAGTCTTATAAAAAAACGTAAATATACAGCATCTGCAAAATGAAGTTTTTAAATGTTGCAGCATGTGGTAAAAGTGCTTGGTTTTCATTGTATGACACTGTGTAAGCTCTGAAATTGTCTAGGCCTGCTCACTTATAAACACATTCACAATGTAATAATTTGGAAGTCCTGCATTAGTCATTGTGCTTAAAGTTTTGAGGAGGTGTGGTATGTGTTTGTCTGCTAAACAACAATAGCAGAGTATAACTCTTTAGTCTGCTATATGCCAGCCTTTTTTTGAGACACACATAACATATCCCCAGCTCCTTCTTCAAGTAAGAAATTTTATTTACACCAACACAACTTGTGAAATACTGTGTTTCTAGTCAATTTATGAAGATGCTCAATGTAAGTCATTATGTATTTCAGATTCCATGTGATTACTAAAGTGTATGTTGATAACAGATTCAATACTCTGACAGTGGCTCCATAAAATTATCAAAACTGGGATTTTTTAAATGAAAATGTCATGCATGAGCCATTTTTGGAACCAAAATATGGGCACAGCTATAGACAGAAGCCTGCATTATATTATGCATTGGCATTATTATATGTAATGTGGCAGACGCTGTCATGTCTTGTATGTGTTACACAGTCTCATACAGTCTGATTTGGTTGTTTACAGTGTCTGTAGCACTTGTGTCAGTATTGTCTGCTGTTGGCATCTGTGAACGATGCCGTATGGAAAGCGGTGGCGTGTACTTCTTAGTATCTCATGTTCTGGGTTCCAAATTTGGAGGAGCTCTGGGGCTGCTCTATGTGTTTGGACAGGTCAGTATAATGGCAGACATGAGTAAATCTTTGGCCCTTGTACAAGGCAAGCTAAATAATGGACTTGCAATTGAAGCAATGAAGTTCTTCAACAGAATGTTTAAAGATTCAGTTCCCACTTCACAGAAGAGACACTGCAGCTTTCTTGCAATGAACAATCTATTAACCTTTCAAAGACCTGCGTTTCCATAAGTGAGTGCTTGTAGGAAAACACCCCTAGAAATTTATTTTATGTATTTGGACAACAAGGAGATTTACTGCCTGTTTAAGATGTACTGCGTAATGTCTGTTTTATTTTCTACAAAAGTCATTTATTTCATAAGTTTTTTCTTATGCTCAAATAAAATGTTTTTCATAAACTGAGCACTAAAATTCAATTATCCACCCTGGTAGGATAAAAGTTAATATAGTTCAGGGAAGTAATCCCTGTTTTTTCTTCAGATAGAATGAAACCCATGACCACACTCCAAATAAATTTCAGAGGTTTAAAGCACTTGATATATATATAGTTACCACTGTGCTTGATTGTCTGAATTTTCATGATTTATGCCATATTATCATCATCATTCATATTTATTGCATATAATTTGATGTGTATTTAAAAGTGGAGATTTTTAAGTCAGTCTGAGGTTGCATTCTGTCATTCTGTGAAAACTATGTCAGGGAAGATAAAAGAGGCTGCACTGTATATTTTAAATGTCTAAAAGTGTCCATTATCCTAACATTGCCACCAATTTAGTTATTTCTGCAGTAATGGTCCTGACTCACGTTTAGCAGATTGTCTGGTTGTTGTATCAGCCATGGAAGAGCTAGTGTGTATGAATTTATGGTTTTTGTTTGTCCATATAGGCAGTGAGATAATGTCTTCTAGTTGGCTATGACTACTTCCTCCAATGACCCCTGCAAGTTATCATTCACCCATGCTTTAATTCCTATGTGACTATAGGCAGTTTTGTACACAAATGTTGTTGTTAGTGTAAATTTAGGCAAAATAATTCACTTAAATATGTCTTTCTTTTTTGCATAATTATTCTGCTTTTAAATAAATTTTGTTCATAAGTCTAACAAATTTTGTAACTTCATCATCAGAATGAAGTGTTTGTGATTGTGTCTTAAACCTTTCTTTTTCCACTTCTTTCAGAATGGTACTTATATCATATGTAGAATTATTGAGCCTTTGACATTTAATATTAATCAGTACTATTTATAGAGATTTACTTTTTATTCCTAAAGAACACACTGTCTTGTCTTTAGAAATACCAGCCAGGTAAAGTCGTACAGAGAAATAATTTGTGTTTGTTGTAACCATTCTATGAAACATAGACTCAGTGACCAGAATGCAGAGGTTTTTTAATGGTAAACCTGGTGATACATACAGTAACTAATCAACTCCTTGAACTCTAAAGGGTAAATTCCTATTCTTATATTGCCCCAGATGCACTTAACGATCTGCTTCTTAATCTCAATTCATGCTGCAGTGCAAGTACCTTGAATAGACAAACTTTTCTGACCTTCTTCAGACATTTCTTCCCATTTCTAACTTCTCCTTTGGCTTAGTTAGTGCCCTACTGAAGTGCTCTTATTCCTCAATAAATGTCACTCATTTCCCACTTCCTGATTTTGTTGTTGTTCTTGTTTGGTGTATCTATCATTGTAGTGTTTATGCATTTCTTCAGTGTTGCTGTCACTGACCCTTACTGTGTAGTATCACATGGTAAGAGGATTTGTAATTAATAGACCAGAAAGGAGTGTTATGATCATGCTCTGAATGCAGGTTCTGTCCTGCCATTTTCCCAGTGGGACTGAGGAAAACTGTGAAAATTCATAGTTTTTATGGCCAAGGTTCAAACTGAGCACCTCCAAATACAAGGCAGAATCAATATCTCATGCACAAACTTTGTCACTGAAAGGATAATAAAAGGTGGCTGGATTTGTAAGATCTAGTCTTAATGATATAGCCCTACTTCATGAGTCAAGATAAAAGTAATAAACTTTAAAAATAATGCATGTGCCAGAAACAAAATTAAATTTTTCTGTCATGTATATATTATGCTGTCTTTTCAGGCTGTTGGCTGTGCTCTGTATGTGTTGGGATTTGGGGAGTCTATGGCTGGGTTATTTGGCTGGAACTCACCATGGACAGAACGAGGTTTTGCTAGTGCTGCAGTGCTGTTGCTTGGTATGATCAACATAGCAGGTGTCAAGTGGGTTGTGAAGCTGCAGTTCATTTTATTGCTTATCCTCCTTTTGGCTGGAGTAGACTTTGCTGTTGGCAGTTTCATTCACACTGATAAAGGTGAGGCACTTGATGTGACATATTTCAGTTTATGGGTATATTTTATATTTTTGCCATGTTGTTTATGCCAGTAGTAACACCTCCTATAAAAGTACTTCATCTGCTGGCATGCAAGTCACACTTGTTGTCAGAAACTAGGAGAGTGACTTATACATAATATGATTTACTGTTTTTCACAAAATTTCTAGAATGTGTAACATATACTTTTTATCAGGCCTCATTGCTGGTGTCCTGTTTGTTCATATGAACAAACTAACCAACCAATCAACCAACCAGCCAACCAAACAACCAACTAACTAAGTTCATGGATCACGGTATATAGTAACTGTTGTGCTTCTTAGTGTTTCTAAGACATGCTGAGAAAATAACATGAAGAGATCTGTGCACTACTGGGATATTACTCAGTGTAGAGCAGTAATTCTGTACCGACATTATGGAACAACTTGTTGGTCCCATTTTCAAAGATCAACAAGTTCAAGAAGAACAGAAAGACTGAGAAGTTTAGGGCGAGGAGCTTCATATTCTGTACTACCTGACTGGCTGACCAAGTAACTCAGTGGAGCAAAGTCATTCTTGAGATGCTAATATTTCCACATCTGGTCAAAAAAATTTTCCTCATTTTATGAAACCTGAAGTTTCACTGGGCTCTATTTTGAGCCATTTGAATCTGGTATACACCTTAATGTCCTGTTTAAGTAAGATTAAATTTATTGCCACCCTCACATTTATTCTTAGGTCTTCCAAGTGGTCTGTTTGTTTCAGGTTTTCAACCAAAACTTTGGTACTACAAACTTCTAGATCTGTAGAACTAGTAGTTTTTGCTGTAGGAGAGAAGGCTGTATGAGTGCTACTTAAAACTCCTTGTTGCAGTGCTTGTTTCATTATCCCAAGCTGAAATGTGGCTGTTAGCCCTGTGTTACCTGGGATATAAAATTTCATGTTTTCAAATTACGTTTATCAATAACATTGTTGCATGTCTTCATTTAAAATTTCAGACAATGGTTTCACTGGATGGATGTCCGACAATTTTGTTAATAACACGTTTCCTGATTTCCAAGAAGGCAACAACTGGTTCACTGTGTTTGGAGTGTTTTTCCCAACTGTAACTGGTATTATGGCTGGTATCAACATGAGTGGAGACTTGCGAAACCCATCTAGGGACATTCCAAATGGCACTTTGGCAGCTATTGGCACAGGGTGGGTGTACACAGAACAGAATATGAAAGCAGTATTACATGTCACCTCTCCTTCTTGCGTCCTTATGCCACGTTTCATATGCTGTCTTGGTTGCTCTATCTATTTTTGAAATTAATTGTATTCCTTTTCTCATGTAATTGGTAAACTAAAGTTTATGCCATTTCTTTTTAATCAATAAACCAAATGAATTTCAAAGGATTTCTCAGTCCTGTCAGATGAATTGTGGAATACTCCTACACAGTAACTGCTCCATCCCTTATTCTTTCTAATTCACTGGTCATAATCATCTTGCAGTTGAATGGAGGGTAAGTAACCTTTATGTCTGATACAATGTCATTAAATAATATTGAATTAGTTGCTTATTTTGCTTGATATAAATGTGCTGTGGTGGACTCAGACTGGCTTTGGACTTTATGGTGGTTTGGTAGGGCGTTAGTCAGAACACTAGCAGTTTAGGGCCGGTAACTGATATATTCCAGTTAAAATACAGTGGGCTGTGTTTTGTATGCATGACTTAATAATATTGTTGTCATGTTCTGTTTGGTTGTAGCTTTGCATAAATTTGACTTCAGGCTTGCTATAAACTGAAAATGTAAGAAATTGTAATTGGTAGATCAGTTTCAAACCCTGAACATGTCAATTATGAGATTTTGTTATTTATTTTGGCTTACAAATTGGGGTAGATGTGTACAACCTCTGGCTTTGGAAATCAGGGGAGAAAAAGTTGTTTTGGAAGGATGGTGGTGAAATATTGCTTCAAAGCAGTAGGGACACGTGGTGTTTCTTTGTGAAATCCCATACTAGACCCTTTTTGCAGTCATAATTCGTCCAGGGGAAGGTTTCATAGTAACCTGCCCCAAGATATTCGTTTATTGCAAGCTTGGGGTCGCTGAACTTAAATTAGGGCATTCTGCCGAGCTGTTTGGTGTAGTCGGTTTGGTTAAACTTTTAAAAAGTTAAATTTGACCTACTGGGGAGAGCAAAATTCACATTTTGACCAATGAAAATATTTCAACATCAGGAGGGAAGATGTCTTTATAGTGCAGGCTGAGGACACAAACTCAAATGCAGGGACTGTTTTTTGGTACGATGGTGTCAGGAGGACGTGTTGCCTGATTGTCTTCAAAAAATTTGATCTCCCACAACAAAATTTATAGTCCAATTTGAAATATGAATACATGAAGGTAGCATGAGGCGTTTTATTATATTCCATAGGCGTACTTGATGATTGTGTATCTCAAATTAGTTAAACAAAAATCTCGCTATGAATTTAAAACTTAATTGACATACATATAATACTGAAATTATTGCTTTTACTTGCCCTTCTCAACCATAAATGTCAGCACAGTATATTGAGTTTATGACACCACTTGTTTACTGGCAATAAATCACCAAAATTCATGTGAAACTTATTTTTTTGGGAAATGCTTGTGCTGGGATAACTCCATGTAATATTTCCATAGGAGGTAAGATCTTTTTTCTTCAAATCTCTGCCGCATGCAAACGAGATGAATGGTAACACAATAGTGATAATGGCAGAGACACGTGTTTTTGACTCAACCTATTATGATTTCTCTGAAGGCTATCATGGAAATAAAGGAACACAACCCACACTGTCAAGTTCAGAGTTGATCTTTATCTGTAAATCAAACTATTGATTCCTATAAAAAAAGCTCTACATATATCATTGCTTCATATTTTCTCTTTTGTGCTACTTGTAATTGATTTCTGCTTCCCTTTTTATGCTGAAGATTCAGTACAACAATTAAAAGAAGTAATTTTTTAATAGAGAATTGTGATCAATTCATTTCTCATCAAAACAAATGTGTTAGTAGTACTCTGTGTACCGTGTGAAGTTTATTGTATATGACATGTGTCCCTTTATTTTCAGAACTTTTCTGTATCTGGTCTTTGTGCTTGTTCTTGGTTCGACATGTGAACGTGAAACACTTCTAACTGACTTCATGATAGCTGCCAGGGTGTCTGCAGTTCGTAAGTACCATAGGTTCATATGTTTCACCTTCTTAATAGAACATATCAGTTGAGGGGGTAGCACTCTGCCTTCATGTTTGGGAAGTCCCAGGTTCAAATATCAGCTGAGAGACTTGTCCTCACTGACATTTGTCATGGTTTGTGTCCATCAAGAAAATTTTTAATAGTGGCTCAAAATAGGCCACAACCTCTTCCTTCAATATTTGCTTATTTTCCTGTCATTTGACACTGTATATGGTCTGAGTTACACAACATGTGATTAACTTAACCATATATTAATAAGCAGAGCAGGTTCTCTCGCGTGTTCTGTAGATTTGACTTTCAGTTTTTCAAGAAACATCATGGCCCAAAAGTCAGTTAAGTGGTTAGTCAAATGTACAGTAAAATATATTGTAAATTTCTGTAGTATTTCCTGAATTTACAGAAATTGCACAAAGTGAGATCCAGATTAGCTGAATTATGTAGGTCGTTCGGAAAGTAAAGAACGTTTTGCCATACAAAGATATTTGTTGATAATAGGAAAGAAACAGAATATGCAGTTTTTATCACACACCTTCACCTACTTCTCCACATAGTCACCTTGGCATTGAGGCACTTGTCGTACTGTGGCACCAGTTTACTTATTTCCTCCTCGTACCAGAAGGCTGCCTGGCCCACTGTGCACAAATTTTGCAGTATTTAAAATGTTCGG
>JGI24700J35501_10930470_pt1 | contig 14500 bp, 13 predicted proteins | sample TergutTh196P1_FD_35501 | JGI IMG/M metagenome (IMG submission 35501) | reverse complement strand
CAAAAATAAATTTTTTTGACAAACCCAAAATTATGTGCTACCATAATAAAAAGCAAGAAAGGTGGCAAAATGATTTCAAAAGCAAGCAACATTTACGAAGATATAACCAACTTGACAAACGATAACTCCACTATTTTAATCAGCGTAAAAGGCGTAACCATAAGCACCGCCGATTTAGCCAGCATTTACAAAGATGTCGCTATGGGCGAAAACGTATTTGCAAAAATTGTAGCAGCCCACGATAAAATTTTAACGCATGGCTTGGAAGTGGGCAAAGAGATGGTTTTGGCTATAGACTTGGATACTGGCGAGGTTGTCGCCGAGGGGTATGGGACGGAGCATCATACAAGCTTTGATTATATTGATGAAAATTATCAAGGCAGAGCCTTAATTATACACAACCATAGCACAAACAACACTTTTACACCAACGGATATGTTTACGTTTAGCAACGATATTTGTGCACATATGGCGATAGTTCAGGCACATAACGGAAATATATTTTCTTTACGGAAAACAAAAACTCAATACACCCCTTTGGATATGGAGAAGTTGGACAAAGAATTTAAACAAAGTGCCGAAAACAAGGGCATTACTCGGCAGAACGCTGCAGAGAAAATACCGTTATTACTTGCAAACTTTGTGGAGAAAACAAGCAAAGAAAACAATTGGATTTATGAAAGGAATTGAAAACATGAACGATACCAAAACAAAAAAAAAGACTTACCATCTTACCGCATACCCTCCCATCGAAGAGGGCGAAACAGTCGGCGAATGGTTCGCAAAAATGGGAATAATCCTTGAAGACGACAAAGAAGAGGAAGAATAGCCATGGAAACTAAAAATAAAACGTACCTTTTAGACGAATTTCCTAAAGTCGAAGAGGACGAAACAGTTGCAGAATATTTTGCAAAAACAGGAATAATTTTTGAAGACGACAAAGAAGAGGAAGAATAGCCATGCAAACTAAAAACGAAGTATATCTTTTAGATGCCTACCCAATAATCGAAGAATGTGAAACGATTGCAGATTGTTTCGCTCAAATGGGTGCAACTTTTAGCGAAGAAGAACAAACGCCAACCACCAAAGGCAAAACCTACCATCTTACCGCATACCCTCCTTTTGAAGAGGGCGACCTCCTTACAGAATGGTTCGCAAAAATAGGAATAATTTTTGAAGAAGACAAAGAAGAGGAAGAATAGCCATGGAAACTAAAAATAAAACGTACCTTTTAGACGAATTTCCTAAAGTCGAAGAGAGCGAAACGGTTGCAGAATATTTTGCAAAAATAGGAATAATTTTTGAAGACGACAAAAAAGAGGACTGACCAATGAACAATCCCAAAAATAAAACGTGCTACTTTGACGAATACCCAATAATCGAAGAATGTGAAACAGTTGCAGATTGTTTCGCCCAAATAGGGATAGATTTTTTTGACGATGTCGAAGAAGAGCAATAACCCCAACCGCCAACCACCTCTGGCGGTTATTTTCGCAAAAAAAACCGTGAACCCCAAAAACCCCAAAAGTCCACGGTATCTATCTAAAAGTCAATTCTAAAAATCAATCCTAAAACACAACGCTAAAATCCAACCTATCAGTCAAATCCAAAAAACACTCGCATTTCCTGATATTCCGCATTCCACAACTCCACAATCTCCGCTTGCCCCAAATCGGCTCGCCGTGCCAGCATATTCTCAAAAATTTGGTCAAACGCCTCTGGCGAATCCGCTGTTACTAACTGCATTGTAAAGCCGTGCGTTTCAACGTCTATCATTTCCCAGTTGCGGTGCAATGTGTCTGTTAGCGTTGGAAACGCCGTTTTTAAGCCCACAAAATGGTCAACGCTAAAGTTGAAATTTGCATTGTTAAAATACATATCAAACGAGTTTTCCCAGCCGTATGCGTTCCACACGCTGCGGACAATCGGATCTAACGCACGGTTGACAACATACGTATCATGCGATATGCGGAAACTCTGCCCGTTATCGTCCACGCCCAAGAAAAACCCAAACTCCGCTGGCGCGAACAACTCAAACTGATATTCAGGATCGGTTTCCCAGCGGTGGAAAAATTCGTCTGTTGGCACTCGGCGGCCGTCCTGAATTGTGAACTCAACGCCCTCACGCCCCCAGCCTGCTAAAATCATGCCCTCGTCCGTGGCTTGCCAGTCCATTAGCCGCACAAGCCGCTCTGGAAACCGTGCATTTGTCGTTATCGCTATCGACGACCAAACTTCGCCAGAACCTTGCGGATAAATCATAGTTTCGTTTCGCTCTCGTTGCGAGGAAAGCTGGAACGTGAACGGCACATATCTAAACGGCATATCCGCCGCCGCTAATGCAAGGTTGAAATCGTAATCCCAAGGCCAAACCAGAAAATACGCCGCCAACGGGATTCCCTGCCGCATTTTTGACTCAAACGATTCCCAGCTATCAGTTACGGAATCCCTGTCAAATAAGCCCTCGCGCCACAAACGGTTGAAAAATTCCAAGCCGTTGCGGTATGCGTGGTCGGTCGTAACATCGATAAATTGGTTGGCGTAAAAATCGAACACCATGCCACGGTTGGCGGTCGTGTGGCTAAGCCGCCCCATATTGTACGTGTAAGTTAGCGTACGCAAGCCGTCTGTGCCCCATGCGTTTAGTGGGTGGCTAAATGCAACCGTTGGCTGTCCGTTTGTTGTGGGATTCTCCGCTAAGCCACGTTGCAAAACCTCAAAAAGGTCGTTTTCGTCCAGTATTTGCGGAAAACCTTGCTGTTCCAAAATATCGGAGCGGATTAACCATTGTAACTCGGGCATTGCACGTGCCCCCATTTCGTTGGGCTCCCACATTGTCATTGCCCAAATGTTGCCGTCGTTCATACCAGACATCGCTTGCCAAAACGGCAACCTGTTTGCGTGGCGGCTTAATACGTTTGGGGCGTAACTTTCAAGCAACTCGCCCAAATTTAGCAACGCACCTGCCGCCGCATACGCCTGCAAAACCTGCGTATTTCTGGGATTTATTATGTCTGGGAACGTTCCGCCTGCTAAATCCACCATCAATCGCTCTTGCATATCGCCTACAAATTGCATATTTTCCCATACAATGTTGAAATTATCTCGCACATAGTTGCGGAAAATATTGCGGTCTGCCGCCGCCTCGCTGGCGGAAACATCGTGGTCTCGCAAGAACAGCAACTCGTATAATTCTTCCTGGTCGCCAGCGGCTTGTCCTGGCGTTGCTTGTCCAGTTTGCCCAGTTTGCCCAGTTTGAGCGGCTTGTCCACCGCCGTCCGCCGCATCTTGTCCGCAAGCGGCGGTTATTCCTAAAATTCCTATCATAGCAAAAATTGCTACAAAAATTTTTGTTGATTTCCTTGATTTCAAATCAAACACCCTCTCTGTAATTTTGGGGGATTTCCCCATTAACCTTTTACCGAGCCGACCAACAGCCCTTTCATAAAATATCGTTGGATAAACGGATAAAGTAGCGAGATTGGCACTATTGTTACAACTGTAACCGCCATGCGTACCACCGTTGGCGACACACGTGCGGTTGCTCCTTGTGCGGCGGCGGCGGCTGCCATTTGTGCGGCGGCATCGCCACTTCCGCCAGCTATTCCCGCAACCATCTGCACCAGAAAATACTGCAATGGGTGCAGACGCGGCTCAGTTGCGTTGTAGATAACCGTGTCAAAATAAGCGTTCCATTGATGTACCGCCGCAAACAGCGTAACAGCGGCAATTACTGGAATACACAGCGGCGTGATTATCTTGTAAAATATCGTGAAATCGTTCGCACCGTCAATATAGGCGGATTCTTTCATCTCGGCTGGCAACGATTCTATGTAGGTTCGCATTAAAATCATGCCAAAAACGTTGACGATTGACGGCACAATGTAAACCCAAAACGAGTTGACAAGCCCCAACGACTGATATAGCAAGAAAGTTGGGATAAGCCCAGCACTAAAATACATCGTAAACAGAAAATACCAGTTGAAAAACCGTCTGCCAGGCAAATCGCGCGTGCTAACGCCGTACGCAATCATCATTGTAACAACGCCGCTCACGATTGGCCCGATTGTGCTACGTGCAACCGAGATAAAGAAAGCATTAAGAAAGCCGTCATTGGTAAACACTCGCAAATACGCCTCTAGCGAGATTCCGTTCGGCAAAAACTGGAAAGTAGGCGAAAACGCCGTTGGATCCGATATTGAGTAGATAAACACGTACCAAAGCGGATAGGCGGTTATGAACAGCACAAACAGCAGGAACAGCCACATAAATCCCGTAAATGCGGCGTTTATGGCGGTTCGATAGATGTCATATGCACCTTTGCCCTGTTTGGGGCGTTTGGGACGTGCCAAAGTTTTTGCTCCCATAAAAACCTCCAATTCTAGGCAACCGAGCTGCCCTCCATGCGTTTTGATATTTGATTAACGATAATTAACAGGATAAAGCCAGCAACCGACCGCAAAATCCCAACCGCCGTTGCATACGAAAAATTCAACTGCCGCATACCAAAACGGAAGATAAACATATCAAAAACCTCCATAGTTGGGCGGTTCATGGCGTTTGTGAACAGGAAGAATTGCTCGAAGTTGGACGAAAACACCCAGCCAAAGTTTAAGATTAGCAAAATTTGGAACGTTGGGAGCAACGCAGGTAGCGTAATATAGCGGATTCTGTGCAATCGGTCAGCACCGTCAATGTTGGCGGCCTCGTACAAGCCAGTATCTATGCCAGCTATAGACGACAGGAAGATAACGGCGTTGTAGCCCAACATTCGCCACAAATTGGACAGTACAACCAACGGCCACGAAAGCGAGGGGTCGCTTAGGAACATAATTCCGTGGTCTATCACGCCCAAATCCATTAAAAACACGTTAATAATGCCTGTTCCAGCCGACAAAAACACTTGCATAATGTTGTAAACAATAACCCACGACAGAAAAAACGGCATAAACGAAACGGATTGGATTATTTTTTTTATGTGGCGGTTGCCAACCTCGTTGAGCATGATTGAGAAGAATAATGCGACAGTTAGCCCAACCAAAATCGACAGAATGTTCATTGCAAGCGTGTTTCGCAGCACTTCCAGCATAAGCGTGGAGTCTCGGATAACGTAGCGAAAAAACGTAAGCCCTGCAAACTCCGCCTCAAACAGCGGTCGCCCAATTCTAAAATAGGAAAACGCCATATAAAGCCCGCCCATTGGGAAGTACGCCAACACCAAAGTTAGCAGAAATCCTGGCAGCATCATTAGGTAGATTATTTTGTAGCGGGCTATTCTTTTTGTAAGGTGCTGTTTGCTCATTTTTTAAGCCTCCTTAAAAACTAAAACTTGCAAGGGGTTTCAGTTTTTTTGCCTATAGGGCAAAATTTAGCCTTGCTTTGTAACTTTTTGTGGATTATGTACAGATTTTTGTTTCTGAAAAGATTATATTATGGTAAAATACATTTGTCAATAGGTTTTGTAAAATAATTTTACAAAATGTTTTTTGAGACAAAAATATCCTAAAAAGCGGATTATTTGCGATATTTTTAGTAATAATTAATAAATTAGTCAGCAAGCAAGGGCTACATACTTTTGACCCTCCTATCTTTGCCCATTGTTTTCAAAAAATGGCGGGTTCGGTTGTTGAACTTAGCAAAAAACCCTTACCATTTTAGCAAAATATATGCTATAATCTTATCAGACAAAATTACACAATTTTATTTGAAATGGGGAAAACAAAATGCAGGAAAAAATTTATAATCTGTTTGGCAAGCAATATTGCCCAACTAACGGCTTGCTGGCGTACAATGATGTGCATCAATTTATACAAAACAAAGCCAGTAAGGGACAAACATCATTTAACGAAAAATACGAAAAATTTAACGATATAGAACAACTTTTGGCTGGCGGCGAACCTACCTACGAAAGAATTATCCAAAAAATTGCGGAGGGTTTCGCCAAAAGGCTTGAATATGCGGGAATATCTGGCTTTGACACAGAAAGTTTTAGGCAGTTCCACGAAACAAATCATGCCAACTTGCTGAAGTTTACGGGAATTATCGAGGACTTAAAAGACCAATACGAAGAAATTATCGAGGACGAGGCGGAAAAAAACGCTTATCGCACCGAAAGACGGCAAAAAAGATACCGCATAAAAACTGGCGGCTCTGGCGAGGACGAGGACAACGACAACGATGACGATTCTGACGAAGAATGGAAAGAGGCACTTGCAACAGCAGGAAATGTTGCAGGTACGGTGGCGGCGGGTGCGTTTAACGCCGCATCTGGGCTGGCACATGGCACTGTCAACGTTGTTGGCAAAATCGGCTCGTCAATAAATGCAAAAGTGAAAAAAACTGCAATGTTCAAAAATCCCGAATTGTTCCCAGCGTTGTCAAAGGCGGTTTATGGGGATTGTTTTGGCTTGCACGTATCTTTTTTGGAAATAATGCAGAAAAACGGCGTTGACATAATAAGCGGAATTGCGGAAAAAGACGCAAAACAAGCGGAAGCCATGTTTAGCAAGCTGCCAAAATCTGCACCGCAAGCCGAAACTTTGGATAACATTATTAAAATACTCGCTCTCAACCCGTACAAACCGCAATATTACGAGTATCTAGTTGAAATGTTTCAAGATAAAAATAACGAAGTTGAAATTTTAGCGGAAGATTTTGGCTATTTGGCGGACGTGCGAAAATTCAAACGTGGCTTGGCAGACAAATATTTTCGTGAAATGCCCAAAACTTCCATTGCGGAAACGGTAAAATCGGCGGCGGAATTGGACGAATATTGCAATCAGCTTAGCATTTCCAACTCGTTTGCCGAAACGTTGCAAAGCCATATGTTTCGGCTGGCTGGCAATTATTTTATCCAGTTGGCGAACGGCGCAAAATCCTTAAAAATAGCCGAAAACGACACAGAGGGCGTGGTTCTAATTAAAGCCCAAAAAGCCGCCGCTGGTTTTGACAGCATCGAAAGCTGCAAGGCGGCAATGGCGGAATTGGCGGACTATTGTGCACCGATGGGCGATGTTCCCAACATTTTGGCGGAAACATTAGACGAAAAATTGCAGGAATGCAAAATTAAGGCGGCTAACGAGTTTTTGCTGACAGCAATGACGAACGCAGAAATTGGCACGGCGGTGGACGAACTGCAAGCCGAAGAACGCTTGCTTGCAGTAGAAACGGAACTGCTCGCCTATTGCGCCGAAATCGAACTTCCACGAGAGGAAAACCCCGCTTGGGATAAGGTTGACAAGCTAATCCGCACAGTTGAGGGCTACGAACTCGCCACAAGAGAAATTTCCCACAAGGCTAGGCAAGAAAAGATTGAAATTGAGGGAATTGCGGCAAATATTGGCAAAACTTTTAGGGGCGATTTTTTGGCAATTTTGGCAGAAATAAACTCGGGCAGGTTTACAACGGCAATTAAGGGGCATTACGAAAAAATGTACACGCAACTTTTGAAAGAATTTGACAAAAAACTAGATAAAGCCAGGCACTACGAAAACCAGAAAAACACTGGCAAAAAGTTTACGGGGTTTCGGAATATCCTAAAAGATGTGTCGAGTGCGTTGGGCAGCAAAAGCGGCGAAAACGCTTGGAACGAACTAACGCAAAACGGCAAATATACTTTAGGGCTGATTGCGGCTGATTCTATTTCTAGCAAGACGACTTTGGTTTACATTCCCCCGTCAAGCAACGGAGAGCCGCCAAATGGGGAAATATCGCCGAGTAACGATAAACCAATATTGCTGGATAAAGAGGATAGAGAAGATTAGAGGGTTTGGTTTATTCTGACTTATAGTTGGGTTTTTTGGAAAAAAGGGCAAATAAAAAAGGTAACTGAAAAGTTGCCTTTTTTATTTTAGGATTTTTTTGAATGAGGGAAATTTTGGGGAATGGCGTTTTTTGGTTATACTCGTTCAACTTAGAAATAGACTGTTGTAGAAACAACGGGCGGATATTATCCGCCCGTTGTTTCTATATAAAGTTGTTGTTAAATTGTTCGAGTATACAAAAAAATTCGCCCCAACGAAATCCCCAAAAATTTTTGTTCTCTCAAATTTGCAAATTTACAACAAAAATATTTTTGGCTCACAATTTTTTTGTACATTTTGCACAAAAAAACTCAAAAATATCAAAAAATTTTGTAAATCGTTGATATTGACACTATATATATATATATATATGGAGAAAATTTTTTCCCACTTGAAATTTGCTTTTTGTGCATATATAATAAAAATATGAAACTTAGCAACTAGCAAAAGGAGAGTAGAAATGTCAACCCAAAATTACAATGACAAAATTACCATAATCGTACCAGTCTACAACGTTGAGCCCTATCTAAGACGCTGCATAAAAAGCCTAATAAACCAAACGCACCAAAACCTAGAGATAATCCTAATAGACGACGGTTCGCCAGATAACTGCGGCAAAATTTGCGACGATTTCGCCAAAGACGATAACCGCATAATTGTTATACATCAGCAAAATGCGGGCGTTTGTGCCGCCAGAAATGCCGCCCTAGAGATTGCAAGCGGCGACTTTATCGGCTTTGTTGATTCTGACGATTATGTCGAAGAAGATATGTTTGAGTATATGCTCGAAAACATAAGGCTGTACGATGCGGAAATTGCTTGCTGTAACTATACAAGAATAAGTCGCAAAGGAAAAGCCAAAAGGAACATAAAGAGAAAGAAGCTAAAACAGCCCAAAATTTTCACTTCTCTGGAAGCCATTGACGATGTCATAAATAATTGGAATATTCGTACAGTATTTTGGAACAAGCTGTTTAAGCGAGAAGTGCTTGAAAATTTTCGGTTGCCCGAAGGCACAATTTACGAGTTCACAATCACATTGCACAGGTTGCTAGAATCTATACAAACATTGGTGCTTTTGCCCGATCCAAAATATTACTATATAGCCCGAGAAGACAGCTATGTTGCGACTAAATCCGTCAACAATCAAGCCCAATATGTGCTTTCCAATATTTCACGCTACAACGATTTGTACCAAAAATATCCGCAACTGCGAGAATCAATGATGGTTCATATTGTCAAAGGTAGCGTTGATCTTATCCGTGCTTGCCATTCCCGAAAAGAGGAACTCGCCGAAAACGCCGACAAACTGCAGCAAATTGGCAACTTTCTAAAAGCCAACCACAACTATATATCCGCCATGAAACTGACAAACAGCGTAACTATGCGAAAATTGCAATATTTGTCAACCCTCGAAATTAGCGACCTAAATCGTGCTGAACTTCTCCGCAAAATTGGAATCCGCATACGCAAGCCCTACAAAAAAATTTCCAAGGCAAAAAGAGCCATAATTAAGGCGAAAACTAAATTTTTCAATAAACTTCGCGAAAAATTCAATCTAATTCCGCCAAAACACGATGCCGCCATGAATATCCGCCTAATTGACTATTCCACAAGCGACCAGGCTCGTTTGGACAAATTGCACAATATCCAAATGGAAATGGTGGACGAATTTATCGAAATTTGCGATAAGCATAACCTAAAATATTACTTGTACGGCGGCACTTTGCTTGGCGCGGTGCGGCACGGCGGGTTTATTCCTTGGGACGACGACATCGACATCGTAATGCTGCGGGACGATTACGAAAAATTTGCAGAATTATGCAAAACTGAACTTGACACCGAAAAATATTTTTTCCAAACTTGCTTTAACGACACAAATTATCCCATGCTTTTCGGCAAAATTAGAATGAACAATACAGCCGTTTGCGAGAAAAAATGGGAAACTTTTGAAATGCACAAGGGAATTTATATCGATATTTTGCCGCTGGATAATTTTCCAGATAGCGGACGGCTTGCAAAACGGCTATTAAAGCGGTTTGCGTGGCTAAATGTGCTTTGCCAAACGGAGCATACAGGCTCACTAAACCCGATAACTCGGCTGTTGTTCAAGTTTTTCAAAAACAAGCCGCGGCAATTTAATTATAACCGCCGCAAAAACTTTTTGGATAAATTCAAAAAATACACAACTTCCAAGCGGGTTTGCAGTTTTGGCAGCCATTATCAACCATATTCAAGGCGAGTTTTGCAGCGGAAATGGTTTGTTGGCGATAAATATATGGATTTTGAGGGCAGAAAATGCCGTGTTCCGCAAGGTTGGGAAGATTATCTTTTGCACCTTTACGGCACTTCCTACATGGTATTGCCGCCCGAAGAAGAGCGGAAAATCCACTTTAATATGTACGAAGTGGAATTTAGCGACGAATAAAATAACAAAAAAGGTGGATAAAAATGCAAAAATACAAAATAGGCTACACAACGGGCGTTTACGATATGTTCCACATTGGACACTTAAACATTTTAAGCCGAGCCAAGCAATATTGCGATTTTTTAATTGTCGGCGTAAGCACAGACGAACTTGTTAATAAAGAAAAAAACAAAACGCCCGTTATCCCGTTTGGCGAGCGTGTGGAGATTTTAACGGCACTAAAATATGTGGACAAAGTTGTCCCGCAGGTTGACAAAAATAAATTTGCCGCTTGGGAAAAATACCAGTTTAACGCAATGTTTGTCGGCAGCGATTGGAAAGGCAAGCCGCTTTTTATGAATGCCGAAAAACAGCTAAACGCCGTTGGCGTGGACGTTATTTATTTGGAATATACGCAAAATATTTCGTCAACCAAATTGCACGCTGTTATTTCTGCTTTGGAGGTGAGTTATAATGGATAATAAACGCTTGCTTGTTGGTACGTTTTCAGTTGGTCATAATCAATATTACTTAGATTTAGCCTGTCAACTGGGAAATTCTTTTAATATAGACCATTTTTCACTTACAGAAAGCGATATAAATTTGGACAACCGCACAATTAACGGGCGTTTTTGGGATTCCAATAAAAGTGAATTTGTGAATAAAAATGTCAACTTCCAAGATATTGATATTTTAGACCATTTACCCAATACGGGCTTGAAAGTGCCAAGCCTTGTTGTGCTTAGAAATGAGGTTATTTGCACACCACAAAATTATTTTAAGAATAAAGTTACAACAAATTTATTACTCGAAAAAGCTGGCTGTGGCGATTATTTGATAGAAACCTTTAATTTGCGTGATATTGAATACATAGACGCAATTTTAGCGAAATATCACACAATAATATTAAAGCCTTATAATGACGGTGGTGGAAAGGGCATTTTTTCGCTAAAAAAAGAGGGTTTTGTGGATTATCTTTTAACTCAAGGAAATGGAAATGAACAAAAAAAGATTTCAAAAGCGGAATATTTGAAACTTGCACAGGAACTTTGCGAAAAAGATTATATTTTTCAACCTTTAATAAACTTTCAAACAAACGACGGTTCTCCTTGTGATTGCAGATTGCACATGAATAAAGGTAAAAATGGCAACTGGAATTTTATAGCAATGTGCTTGCGAGTAGGCTCGAAAACTGGAGTTGTTGCAAACGTTTCGCAGGGGGGATATTTTATTACAGGCCTACATTCTTTGCATTTGGGCGGATTTATAAATTTTTTTAGGGAAAATCTTCAAAAAAGCAACGCCGAGCAAATAATCAACGACATTATGGCGTTGGCACAAGATGTTGCCAAAAAACTACAAAAAGTTTGCAAATATGAGATAGGTCAACTTGGCTTCGATATTGGCTTTGACAGAAACAGCGATAAACTTTATGTAATCGAAATAAGTGGCTTTCCTGCTGTTGCCATGTTTGCAGTCCCCGATTTACTATACAAAAAATTTGAATATTGGCATTATCTAGTAGAAAATCGTGATAAAATTTTAGCAAAACAGCGGCGTTTTTACGAACGCAGATACCCCACAACAGCGGAAATATTAAGCCAATATCCACCAACTACCACAAGAAAGGAAACAACATGAACATATTTGACAAGTTTACAAACCTATTTGCTAAAAATGCAGAAACGACGCATAATTATACAGATAGCGGAGTAGCGATTCAATCTTTTGGCAGATATTTTGCGGGCATTATGGATATGCGAATGCACGACAACTACAAAATTTGCGAAGATTATGTAAACGAACCGCTTAATATAAAGAATGTTTCGCCGTTTAGCATTAGCGGCATAGCCGATCCATATTTGGCAAAATATGCTAACGCCGACCGCACAAACACTCGTGTTAAAGCGGATATTCGCAAAAATTTTGATGAAATTTGCCAAAACGCCCATTGCGATTACTTTGTTTTGGATAATAGTTCCGCTCTTGTTGGCTTGACGGAGATAAATACCCAGCTGTATTCGCTAATGGGCAAAGAAAAAACGGATTTTATGGACGATTATTACAACAATAATCCCGAAATAAAAGCCAACTACATTCACCCAGAGCAGCTTGGCTTTAACAAACAGCTAAAATCCCAATACGATAAATTTATCGCCACAATATTGCAACATTACGATAAAAGCCGAATTATACTCATTCGCTCGCACATAGCTTTGTTTGATTTTGGCGTGAAAGCCAAAAAAGTTGTGAGAACAAGCCGCTCTGTGGCAAGCCAGCAATTTATACAGCAACTAGACGAATATTTTATAAAAAAAACGCAATGTAATGTTATAGATACAGCTATGCAATTTTTTTCGTATAAATTTGCATCGTCAAAATGGGCATTAAAAGCGGCTCTCGAACAAGATACAATATCGGTTATAGAGGGCAATTATAAGCAAACAAAACATATAGGCGGCGAAATATCCGCCTATATTGCGGACGGCGGAACAGACATAAACATTTTGGAAAAATTGCTAAAATCCCAAAAAAATTTGTGCAATTATGACGATATTTTGGCGATATTTTGGTTGCAACAAGAAAATTTGCCCAATTTAGATAATTTGAACAATTTGGATAATATAATAAAAGCAATTAAAGCCCCAAATCACACGCAAGATTTATTCAACAAAAATTTGGCAGCCTTGCATAATTATGAATACAACACAATAAATTTGGACAGCATAACGCATCAACAAAAAACCATAATTTCATTGGGCAACAATTATTTCTTGGAACTTTCGGAAAAAGGAATGTCCATTTTTGACAATTTGCCAAAATCTTGGAATTACGGCGAATTTATTGAAAACGGCTATATTTGCGATATATCTAACATATATCCAGCGTTAGAATCGTGGGCAACTTATTTTGAGCGTGGCAGACGAAAATGCACAGAGCCGTTTATCTTGGAGTTCACAAATATTGAGCAATTTGAAGAATCCTTGTATTTTATGGATTACGCCGATATTCTGGAAAACGAAAACTATATAATAAAGCTAAAAAGCGATTTATTGCCCCAATTTGCGAATTATCAACCAAAAGTAGATGCCCAATTTTTGTTTGACGAAAAAACTCGAGTAATTAAACTTATTACTGGCTTGGGAGACCAGATATATACAGCATTATGGCATATGGATTTTTGCGACAAAAACGGCTTAGAGCTATATTTCAACGATTTTAGGTTCGATTGGATTTTTATGTTTAACGGAATGGAAGTTCAAAAAGTAACGCCGCCTTGGGTAAACGAACGCAGATTTAGCAAAATTTTTTCAAGACGGTTGCGGTGGGCGTTGTTTAATTTTAAGTTGCCGCATAAACAAGAGTTTGTCAGCAATGTATTACCCGAGGAGTATTTTTTCCATTTAGGATTATCGGAACTGTACGTGCTGTTGTTTCCAATAACTAGGCCGCGTTGGCGGAATTATACCGAAGCTGTGTACAACCGCATGAGAATTGTCCCAGGCTTTTTGGGGATATTTTCGGAGAGCGTTTTAGCATACGAAAATATGTTGACAAATAAAATTCCCACAAGACCTATTATGGCTATTACCAATATGGTTAATCCAACACATTTGACAAAAGAAATGTTTGATAAATACATTATTTTTCCGCAAATATCCGAAAACGACACAAAAAACTACAAAATTAGCCAACTAGCTAAAACAGCGGATTTAATAGCAATCCACTTGCGGCGCGGCGATCACCTTATAGGGCGGTTTTTTTCAGAAGAAAAAGATAACGCTGACTACAGAAAAGGAATAAATTTGCTAAGCACACACGAATATTTCACAAAATACACAAATAAGCACCTGCTAGTTTTTTCCGACGAAATGGATTACGCCAGAAAAAACGCCGAAAAATTTGGTTTTGGGCTATTTGGCAAAAATATTACTTACGTTGATTGGAATCATCATCACAACAGCTATAAAGATATGCAGCTTATATCAATGTGCAAGGTTATTATTATGGGAATTGGCAAATTTGCACTTTCTGGGCGGCAAGCCAGCAAAACTTGCGAATATTTAATTAACGTTATGGCGGACGAAATAACCGCCGCCGATGGCACGATAACTAAGATATAGCAAATCAACTTAACAAAAAATTCAGGCGGATACGGTCATTAACTTAAACATTTATAGTGAACGGGCGACCGCCCCATCTGCGTACACTTTTATTGAAACATTAGGGATTAGACGAACGGGCGACCGAGGACGGTCGCCCCTACGGGAGAGGTTTTTGTAGGGGCGAC
>JGI24700J35501_10930471_pt1 | contig 14505 bp, 9 predicted proteins | sample TergutTh196P1_FD_35501 | JGI IMG/M metagenome (IMG submission 35501) | reverse complement strand
GGTCTTTATTTTGGAAAACGAACGTGTAAATATGCTCGTTGGCTCTAAGTTCCGTTGGAATATTGGATAATTCTATTTTTTCATAGGCTAACATATCTATTAAAATTTGGGAGGTTTCAAAAACATAGTAATTGTGGTAGCTCATAAAATGGTCTGTGTGTGGTTCGTTTAGAATTCGGGTTTCTATTTTTGATACCTCTTTGCTTGTGTTAGTTATTAGATTGTTTAAGATTGATAGTCGCACTTCAAAATGTGTTTTTATCATGATTTATGCTCTCCTTTCAAAAAAGCAAGGCGATTTTTGTAAGCCGCCTTGCCAAATACTACTATTTACGACATTTCACTAATATATGTCGAAAACTCTTGGTTGTTATTATTGTCCATCAAAATTTCCGCTACAGCATTTGGATTGCTCTGTATAATGTTCAATCCAATCTGTACTATGTGCCAGAAATCAATATCAATATAAGAAATCACATCATTTTTGCATACTTCTATTGTTCTAAGAATTGGTGTTCCCTTGGGCAAGGTAGAATCTGTTAAAAATGGTTGCCAATCCCAAGAAAAAAATTCATGTGTACTGATGTTTTTCATATACTCCACCTGCTTTTCTTTATGGCATTACACTAGTAGGCGGCAAAAATCCACTATTATTACTTGACGGATTTGTATTTGTTATATTAGCCGAACCGCCCATATTGGTAACGTTTGGACTAGTCTGCGTAATAGTAGGCATTACCTGCGGAGTTGCATTGTTCATTGTATTCCCATGCCCACTTGTGCTATTTACACCTTGTTGTAGTGTGTCAAATATTGGAATTCGATTTGGGTCGTCAATCATAATCGGAACGCCGTCAATCCAATTTACCCAAACATCAAAAGTCCGATTCAGAGAATCCGTAACGGTAATAACACTAAAAGTGCCATAATTTGGCGGTAAACTGGAAACATTTCTATCACGGCGGATATTTAGCATTGATTCGTCAACTCGTACATTGTTGGATTGCGTGGGTTGTCCGAGAGTGTGCGACCAGTTAGGTCCTGTGTTAAATTGGTAATTGCGTGGTGGCGAAATTCCTTGCGGAATGTTTGAATTTAGTGGTTGTTGAAACTGCTGTGCTTGAACAGACGTAGGTGTAACTAAGCTACTTGCTTGCACTTTTATTGGGATTAAAAATCCGATTGTTGTTCCTGTAGCTAATGCCACGATTGTTGTTATTATTAGTTTTTTCATGGTTTATTCTCCTTTTCTTTGCTTACCCGCTCGATATATGCTCGCCGATGGGCAGGAGCGAGGGCGAGTCCTTGTTGCGGGAAATTTGTGTTAATTTATTCGTCATATCCGTCATCTTCGTCCAATAGACCTAGACTCTTAAATTCCTCTTCTTCAAGTTCATGCCAATAATCTTCAAGATATTGTGCATTAAAAGTCATTGCAATTTTTTCGAACATTGCTTTTACTATATGCCATCAAATTACCCCCTTTCCTTTCTTAAAATTAGAATACGGCGAGATGGTGTCATTCTTTACAAAGGTCATTTTTATTTTGATTCGGCTAACAAAATTTCCATAGTCCTCTTGCAAAATTCGCCATTATAAAAGGACTTTAGCACTTCGCAAAAAACATTGCATTCGGTATTTTCCTCCATAGCCATCACAAATATCGCCATGCTCGATTGCAATTTTAAGTTATCGGGAAACGGTAAAATTTCCTCAATTTGTTTGCCTTTGTGAAGTAAAATAGTTTCGCAAGCTATTTTTAATCGGTTCGCCAAAAGTTCGTTTTCAAGATATTTTTTGGCATGGTCAAGGTTTTGCAGACCATAATACTTTGCTTTGGCACTTTGTCCGAGTTTTTCATGTTGCGGAAAAATGTACCAAATCCAATGTGTTTGCTTTTTGCCATTTTTTAATTCATCAATGGCAATGGAATATTCATTATCTGTGATTTCTAAAAAATGTTCAATTTCGCTCATCAGTTTACCTCTACAGCCGCCACAACACGCCGTTGATTGCGAACACCCTCAAAACAAGTTACCAACGTAAGCCGAGTATCACCAAAATCTACGAAAGGCGAAAAATCCGTTTCCTCTATAATAATCTCATGCGAAACGGCGTAAGTTCGAGTGATTCCGTCAAGTTCCAACGTGATTATATCGCCGATATTGAGATTTTTCACAAACCCAAAATAACCTGCATTTCCTCTGTTGTGTCCTAAAAGAACAGTGTTTCCAAAGTTAAATCCCGAAAATCCAAAACGACCTGCACCTTTATCCATATTTGCTAAAGTTTCGCCCTCGTAAACTCGAATCGTTGTTCCTGTGCGTTCAATTTCCATTGTGCCAATTCGTGTGCCTGTTGCTGTGCCAAAATTATTATTAATATCAGTTGTGCCACTTGGATTTACAGTAGTTGTCGTAGTTATAGTTGTGCCGTCCGCTAAATAAATTGGTGCAGATTGCACAGTTACAGGTTGTTCGATGTGGATTGCCTGTGCAGTAGGGCTTGCTCCGAAAGCGTGAGGCGGGGCGGCTAATGTTGACAACGTCCATATTGGTGTGAATGTTACCGCAAATGCGGAAAACACAATTATTAATTTCTTGAAAATGTTCATGGTAATTCTCCTTTCTGTGTCTATCTGTCATGGCTGTAGCGTTTCTTTGACTTGGGCAGAATAGCATTAGATTTAGCTTTTTCCTTTTCCAATCTCCGAAAAGACGGTAGCAAAATCTGCTCATACCGCAACAAAACAGCCGATTTCAAATATTCCTTGCGAATGTCCGAAATTTTAGGCGTTTCGTCAATGATATTGCCGATTTTGCCTGCCCGCCCTGCCCGTCCGGCAGGCGGGTCGGCAGGCGGGCCCAGGTCAATTTTTGGTACAGTACGTTTTATAGCATTTTGCAAATCATGCGGAAGATTTTTGAAAATTTCATGGTAAAAAATCCGCCTGTCATTCATACGGTAGCAAGATGTTATGTTGAAAGCATTTTGCTTAAATCTAGTGGAGTCTAACAACTCATATTCCATATGTTCGTCATCTAACAAAGCGGATAACGAAGAACCACAGTCATATATGGGAGCAAAATCGAATGCTCCGTTATGTTCTAACAAGCCAAAATTGCCAAAATGTCTATCACGATTGCCAATAAGAGCATCTATCACAAACATATCCCAAAAAGCCTTGATAATAGCCTGTTTGTCTTTAATAGCAAGATTTTTTTCAATTATTGTGTAAACATCTTCTATCGAGATATTTTTGTCCAGTTTGTCAAGCAAAGATTGGTTAGCTAGTTTGGAAAATTCATACAATGTACTGCCATTTTGCGTGAAGTCCTTGCAAGCGACAACTATTTTAAGCGTTCCATTCCTATCGGCAAACGTTCCTAAAAACGTTTCTTGCGTGTTAAATCCGCAAGTCTTAAATATTTGGCTGCCAATATGCTCAGAAAATTGGTTATTTTTATAGCTTAAATTTTCCCTAAATTTACCTTGACGCACTGGATCGGGATATTTCAGCATATATATTTCGCAATTATACAGGATAGTTGTTTTGTTTTCAGAACCCGAAAATTTATTTATTTTTTCTTCTGCCTTGCCTGCCCGTCCGGCAGGCGGGCTAAAATCAACTAGCATAGATTAAACCCTCCAAATAATTTCTGACATCATCGGCGTTATGCGGTGCAATATTTCCCTCTACTTCTCGATGTTTTATGGTAAAAAATAATACTTCCCACCAAAAGTAGGTCAAATCCATATAAGCCGCCTTTGTTTTTTCGGACTCGTATAGTTCTAACCTGCTGTAAAATTCCGATAAATCCTCCGAAAGACTGGGCATATTCACAAAATCTTGGGGATTATATTTATATTTTGAAACTGCTGTTGCCACGCAAAACACCTCTTACATTAGTATGACTCAATAATATCACACCTAACAAAAAAAGTCAAGGGGGCGAAAAAAATTTTTTTCACCCCCAAAAACCTAAAATCCTACCAACCAGTCTGCGGAATCCGATTATTTCCACCAAAAATAGTAGTTCCAGCGGTAGAATTACCGATAACCCACTCAATTCCGTGCATTCCGCCAACGTCAACTCTGTTTGCGAAAATCATTCCGTTTGGTAGCACAGTTTGCGAGCGAGGTATTACATTCACGATAACTTGGGCATTTTCTACCATTGTAAACCCTGCGGGAACTTGCCCAAAATGTACGCTAAATTCCGTTAAAATTTCGCCTTGTGCAAGCCCCAAATGTGCTGGACCTAACTCAATAACGTTGTTTCTTGCACTTGACAAATTATCCGCAATAATAAACTCGTTTCCAAGATTCGTGATTCCACGGACATTGTAACGAATATCGGCATTAAACGTGCCTGTTACCAACTGATGCGCCCTAACCGCTTCCGTTGGCAAAACATCTCGCCAGAAGAAATCTCCCAAAGGTACGCTACTTTCGTTGCGAATATTTCGGATGTCGTACGTCATTTGATTGCCTTGCATAATTTCACGAGGAGCAGTTTTATCGATATTTACGCCAATATTTGCCGAATAATTGGCAAAATTTGCTCTAATTATTTGTGTGGCAAATTCCACATCAAAATGCAGTTCTTCGCGATTTATGGAGTAAAATTGCGGAGCAGTAACTTCCACGGCAAAATATCTACCAAGCGGCAATGGACGTGATACAGCGATTCCTCGATTATTCGATTCTATTCGGTCAACTAAATTTCCCGTTCGATATTCAAAAATTTCAAAAACAGCACCTTGTAACGGCGTTCCTGCGGGTAATCCGTTAAGTTGATTGTCATCTGCTGAGGTTTTGGTTATTTGCAACTGTCCAGCCATTGGTATGTTTTCCCAACGAATTTCTGTTATTTGTCCTGCGGTAAATTCTATTGTACGAGGTATATCGTCCGAAAAATATCCAGGTGCAGGACGTGTTTCTCTTATTGTGTATCGCCCTGGCGGAAGAATTGCCGCCAAATCAATAATACCGTTGTTGTCCGTGTAGAAAACGCCCATAACGTTGTTATTGCGGTCAAAAATCATAAATTCCACGTTATAAATTGGAGAACCCGTAACCGAATCAACTTTCAACAGCCGAACACCGCCCATTCCGTGGTTTACTACTTCCAAAACGGCTTGATAACCTGGAGTAATCGTAACTGTATGAACGGTTTGATCAAGTTGATAACCTGGCAACGCCCTAACTTCGGTAACATGGTAAACTCCTGGCGTTAAATGATTCAATAAAATGCGGCCGTGTGCATCTGTTACAAAACCGCCTGTAGCCGTCATTTGTGGGCTGTTGGCAGGTGTACCTGGTTGATTTTGGTCAATAATGCTACCTTGCACAAGTCGACCGTCCGCATGACGAATCTCAAATTCAACACCTGCGAGCGGTTCGCCAGTTGCTCCGTCGGTTTTCACGATTAACAAGCCACTTGCAGGAGTATTTTCTACAACTAACAAATATTCTTGTCGCCTAGTTTCCGAGTTTATTTGTATCAAAATTGGCTCTGTAAGTGGATGAAATCCTGCGGCAGGGCGAAGTTCTGTTAGGAAATACGCACCGTCTTGTATTGCAGGAAGATAAATCAAGCCGTTTCGGTCAGTTGTGAACTCAAAAAAACCAGTTTGCGGATTTTGTACCCTTTCTGGCATATCGCCCCTAAGCCACATTAACTCAAATACTACACCTTCTATCGGCTCTCTTGTAACTGAATTTATTTTTCGAATAACCAAATCGGCATGGCGGAAGTTTTCTATTGTGATTACACGATTTACACCCGTTTCCACAGTAAACAGTGTGGGTTGGGCTGCTGCATAGCCGTCCAGTGGTTGCAACTCGATTGCTAGGTAACGTCCGCTTGGTAGGCTGTTTAGGTTTATTCTTCCTGTGTTGTCGGTTATCCATACGGTTGTTAGGTCAGTTGGATTTAATAAACGTTCTCCTGCTTGTCCATTTCCCAAATCATGGGCAATTTCAAAGCGAACTCCTGCGAGTGGTTGTTGTGTGTCGCCGTCAACTTTCAAAATTGCGATGTCCGTCAAACGGAAATTTCTTATAATTATTGTTTCTTGTACTCCGTTTTGAACGGTAAATAATGTCGGTTCGCTTGCTATATAACCTGTTAAAGGTTGCACTTCAATAGCAATATATTGTCCCACTTGCAAACTGTTCAAATTTATCCGTCCTGCATTATCGGTTGTCCATTCGATTGTGTTTGTTGCAGGGTTTAACAGTCTTTCGCCAGCTACACCGCCGCCTAAATCTCGTGCAATCTCAAAAATAACTCCCTGCAACGGTTCGTCTGTATCTCCGTCCAATTTCAAAATTGCAATATCTGTATATGGATAATTTCGTATGATAATTGTTTGATTTGCCTGCCCGTCCGGCAGGCGGGTGCCCATTTGAACACTGAACAATGTCGGTTCTGCTACAATAAAACCCGTTTGCGCTTGTGTTTCTATCGCAATATATTGTCCACTTTCCAAACTATTGAGATTTATCCGCCCTGCGTTGTCGGTTGTCCACTCGATAGTGTTTGTTACTGGATTTATCAAGCGTTCGCCTGCCACACCGCCGCCAACATCTCGTGCAATCTCAAATATAACACCTACCAACGGTTGGTCGTTCGTACCGTCTAACTTCAAAATGGAAATATCCGCTTGCCTATAGTTGCGGATTGTTATCGTTTGTGGGTTTCCGCTTTCAACCGTAAATAATACAGGCTCTGCTAGTGCGTAACCGTCAAGTGTTCGAGTTTCTGTTGCTATGAAACGCCCATTTGGCAAGGCATTTAAGGCGATTCGTCCTGCGTTGTCTGTTGTCCATGTTGTTGTCATGGTTGCTGGATTTATCAATAATTCCCCTGCTGTGCCGTTGCCCAAATCGTGAGCAATTTCAAATTGAACACCCGCCATTGGTGCTTGCGTGTCGCCGTCAATTTTGAGAATTGCCATGTCTGTAAGTCTATAATTTCGGATTGTGATAATATACTCCATATCATAGCCAACTTGGAAAATATGTGGCTCGATAGGTGCATAACCTGCTTGCGGACGAGTTTCTGTGGCAACGTACGTTCCTTCATCCAATTCGGGCAAGCGTACCATACCTGCGTTGTCCGTGATAAATTCGTAGCCGCCAGTCATGTAATTGCGTATACGAACGCCTGCAAGCGTTGAAATCTCAAAAGTTACGCCTTCGATTGGCAAGCCTGTTTCGCCGTCAATTTTGTGAATCACATAAGTTGACAACCGATAATTGACAAAACGCTCTGTGCGACTTTGTCCTGCCACAAATTCAATGCTTCGAGCCGTATCGGATATTGCAAAACCTGGAGGTGCACGAGTTTCGATAATTTCGTAACTACCTGGAGAAATCTCGGGAACACTCGCTTGTCCGCCCATATCTGTCGTAACTCTTGCAACCAATTCTCCGCCCAATGTGCGGACTTCAAACTCGGCATTCGCTAAAGGGTTGCCGTTTTCATCCACTTTTTCAATAATTAGGCTTGGTGTCGGATAGTTGACAAAACGAACAGTCTGATTTTGCCCTGCAACCATGATTATTGTTTGAGATTGTTCAGTAATAACAAATCCTGCGGGCGCTCGGCTTTCTGTAATTATATATGTGCCTGGTTCGAGATTCGGCAAATTTGCCGTTCCGCCTTGGGTCGTTGTTACTCGTTGAACTAATTCGCCGCTTGGTCGGCGGATTTCAAACTCCGCATTTGCTAAAGGATTGCCGTTATTATCAACTTTTTCAATGGTCAATCCTGGAGCGAAATGGTTCACAAAACGCACTGTATAACTTTCTCCTGCCACAAAATCCACCATTTGACTGGATTCCGTCATAACAAAACCTGGAGGTGCGCGGCTTTCCATGATTTCGTACGTTCCCGGCGGTAAATCGGTAATAACCGCAACGCCGCCTTGGTCGGTGGTTACTCGGTGCAATAAATTTCCGCTTGCTGTTCTTACCTCAAATTCGGCGTTCGCTAACGGATTTCCATCGCCGTCAACTTTTTCAATCGTCAAACTTGGAGCAGGAAAATTCACAAATCGAACAGTTGCAGATTGCCCAGCTGCAAGGTCGATTGTTTGGGATTGCTCCGTGATAATGTAACCTGCGGGTGCGCGGCTTTCTGTGATTGTATAACTGCCTGGACCAAGTCCAGTAACAACAGCAACTCCGCCTATGTTTGTCGTAACTCTTGCTACCAATTCGCCGTTAATTCTCCGAACTTCAAACTCTGCATTGGCGAGCGGATTTCCTTGTCCGTCAACTTTTTCGATTATAACAGTTGGCTCTAAACGGTTTACAAACCGCACGGTTGCAGTTTGTCCTGGCACAAGCAAAAACGTTTGCGAAGATGTATCCAAAACATAGCCCAATGGCGGACGAATCTCAATAACTTCATAACTGCCTGGTTGCAAGCCTGTAACAGTGGCTTGTCCGCCTGTGTTTGTCGTAACTTCAGCGACTCTTGTACCTGTGATTGTTCGAACTTCGAAAACTGCTCCTGCAAGTGGGTTTCCGCTTTCGTCAATTTTTTCAATTACGATTGTTGGCATTAACTCGTTAATAAATCGCACAGTTGCGGTTTCTCCTGCTTGTAAATCTACAGTTTGAGTGCCGTCCAAAATTACAAAACCTGCTGGCGCTCTACTTTCCGAGATTTGGTAAACTCCTGGAGAAAGATTGAAAACGCTTGCAGTTCCGCCAACATTTGTAATAACTCGTTGAATTAACGTGCCTGTAGCAGTGCGAACCTCAAATTCTGCTCCCATTAACGGATTGCCCGAACCGTCTACTTTCTCTATAAAAATTCCTGGATTGCGGCGATTTACAAACACCGCTCTTGCTACGGTATCGGGAAAAACTCGTATGCTGTAGCCTGGCGTAACCATCGTATAGCCTGGCGGAGCTAAAATTTGTTCTACATAATACCATTCCGATTGCAAGTTAGGAACGGTTATCATTCCGCTGATTGGCGTTACAAATTCTCCAACTCTTGCGCCGTCTTGATTGCGAACTTCTACGGTTGCTCCTGCAAGCGGAGAGCCAAACTCGTCAATTACCTCAATTATTAAGCTGCCGAGCCGTGCTGAAACAAACGTTTCTATCGACCTTGCTTGTGGACGAATTTCTACATTTCTCACAGTTTGTGGATCAAATTCATAGCCATACGGTACTTCGATTTCTCGAACCACAAACCAACCTAACAAGCCCTCAATTTCAATCAATCCGTTGTGGTCGGTTATAAATTCTCCGATAAGTTCGCCATTTACACGAGTTACATTAAAGCGAGTTCCTGGGATTGGTGCATTGTCAAACGCATCCATTTTTCGGATAACTAATCCAGAGTAAGGGCGGTTAGTAAAATCTAAGAAATAAGTTTGACCGTCCGCTGGAATGAAGATTGTTTGCGGTACAGCCACCGAACCGAAAGTATAACCGTCAGGTGCTAAAATTTGCGTAACAACATAACTTCCTGGTGGCAAATTTGGAACTAGAAATTCGCCTTGCTGATTGGTGCGGAAAATGCCGTTTCCTGTACCAACAACTGCTCCGCTTGAATCTTGCACACGGAACTCGCCATTTTGCAAAGGTAGACCTGTAACTTCGTCTCGCAAAGTTACTACAAGCGAGCCGTACGGATAATTTGAAAACTCCAATTCTAAAACAGTATGTCCGTCTGGCATAAGATAGCCGTGTTGCGTGTTATTTACGGATAAAACATAATTTTGTGGTGCTTGCGTTTCTCGAACGGCGTATGTGCCTGGTTCTAAGCCTGTTATCACGATAACGCCTGTGTGCGTGGTTGTGTACATTCCAATAACTGTGCCGAGTGTGCCACTCACACCTGCCGAAATGTGGATAAGTTCAAAGGTTGCACCGCTCAAAAGCCGCCCAGTTGTGATGTCGGTTTTCTTGATAATTATTGAGTTTAGCGGCCAATTCCACACGTCATCGCCAGTTTGATATTGACTGCCGTCCGAAACTGAAATACGGCTTGCCACCATTTCTCGAATTTGCTCCTCTGTCATGTTTTGGGCATCTTCGAAAGTTGGGGCTATTCCGCTTAATTCTGGCGGTGGATTGGGTTCGATTTCTTCAGGCGGAAGTGGTTCATTTTGCTCGGGAATTTGTGGAATTTCAATCGTATTACTCACTTCGTGTCCAAAAATATGAGAAATCAAACCGTCTTGTATAAGTTGGTACGTGTTTTGCCCTGGAGCAAGATAAACTCTGTAATTATTGTTGCTGTTTAACGCCATTCCTGGAGCGGCTCGAGTTTCGGTAACTCGATACCAACCTGGTTGCACGAACGGCAAAATTATTCTACCATGAGAATCAGTTAAGAAATGTCCCATTGTTATCACGTTTCCGCTATTTGGCACTTCGTACTCAACTCTAAATTGCGTAAGCGGCACAGGTTGATAGGTTAATGCGTTCGTTTTCGTGATTACCAAAGACGGCAAAAGCGTATTTTCTACTAATAAATGATAATCTTCGTTCGCCTTAATCTCTATCGTCCACGACCTATTTTGTTCCATTGGGTCAAACCAATAATTGTTTGCAGCACGAGTTTCAGTAACTCGATAAATGCCTGGTGGCAATTCTTCCCAACGGATTTTGCCGTTTTCGTCCGTTCTAAAGGGATTGCCTGTGAGCATTCCTGCTCCTGGTTGGTCGATTTTCTCAATAGTAAATTCTGCGTTTGCTATTGCCGTTCCCGTGATGGAATCTCGTTTTGTTAATTCGAGATATGGGCGGCGACGATTGTAGAAAGTTATTGTGTTATCTTCGCCAGCACGGAGCGTTACACGTTGCCAGTTTGGCTCTGATAAACTGTAGCCTGGCGGTGGAATTATTTCAGTAATTATCAGTGTTCGCTCTTGGTCGCCAGTGAATAAGACTTGCGGAATGAAAATTTGTCCGTTTTCATCAGTCCGCCAATCTCCGCCGTTTGGATTGGACAACGTTTGTCCGTTTTCGTATTCTATTGTAAAAACGGCATCTGCAAGCAATAAATCTGGATTATCTAAATCTCGTTTTTCGATTGTCAAACCTGGATTTGGCAAATTGAAAAATGTAATAAGGTTATTTTCTCCTGCTCGCATGGTTACAGTTTGAGAATTTGGCGTTGAAAGAGCATAACCTGGCGGAGGAATTATTTCTGTAATTATTAAAGTCCGTTCGGATTGTCCCTCAAAAAGAGTTTCTGGGAGAAAAATTTCGCCATTTCCGTCCGTTGTAAACGGCGAACCTGCCACTGTTTGCCCATTTTCGTACACAACTTCAAAAACTGCTCCCTCTAAAGGTTCTTGCGTATCGGCATCTCGTTTTACAATAGTTAATCCTGGATTTGCCCAGTTTTCCCAAGTAACTTCGTTGCGACCAGAGCGCATAACAATTTCTCGAGGGCCTTCCTGCAAAACATAGCCAACTGGCGGATAAATTTCTTCTAAAATATATGTTCCGTTTGGAATGAACGGACCTTCAAAACGAGCAATTCCGCTACCGTCCGTTTCGGCTTCCCATGTGCCTTGTGTACCGAATTGGTCGAGTCCACTAAGGCGAAATCTTGCTCCTGGCAAGGCTTGGTGGGTTACGCCGTCAACTTTGAAAACTTCCAAATATGACATTGGAATATTGTAAAATCTCAAAATTGGAGCAGGACGATTTGGATCGTCTTCACGTTGTCCCCAAGAAATATCCACCGATTGGAAGTTAGGTTCGCTTAACATATAGCCTGGCGGTGCTTGAACCTCGGAAACTGTATAAGAACCAGCGGGTAAATCTTGAAAAACTACACGCCCGTCATTGTCAGTTATCAATGTCATATCAATTTCTACTGGAGCATTTCCCTCAACAAAAAAGCCTTGTATGCGGAAATGGGCGTTTGGCAAGGGTTCGTTGGTTTCCTCGTCATGTTTGTAAACTATTACTTCTCCGAACGGATAATTCTCGAAAGTTATTAGAATATGGTTTTCATTGGGTTCTTTCTCGATAATTGTGAACGTTTCGCCCTGCCCGTCCGGCAGGCGGGCGTCCTCGCTATCGATGTAAACATTGGGTGGCAACAGCCAAAAACCATACGCCGTGTGCTGTGGAAGTAGCGAATAACCGTCTGGTGCACGTTCTTCTTCCACCATATAAAAGCCCCATGGAAGATTGGTTAAAGTCCAAATGCCGTCGCCAACTTCACTTGTAACGTTTGGCGACGGCAGAGCAGTGTATGCTCCAGAAGTCAGCACTTGCGAGGTATTTATTCCAGTGTTGTCTATTTCCCACATTTGCCCATCGCCCGTGATTACTTGGTGGCTGCTCATCCCACGCAAGCGGACTAACGCTCCTGGGATGTTTTCTCGAGTTAGAGCGTTTATTTTTTGGATGCGGACTTGAGTTTCGTTAGGTTCGTAGGGCGGAGACGTGGGGGCTGGCGGTTGAGTTGGAGTTGAAGTTGGCGGTGGTGTAGGCGTTTCGCTTGGTGGCGGAGTTGGCGTTGGCTCGGGAGTTGTCTCGTTTTCTTGCCACATATAGGTAATTCTAAGTTGGTAGCCTGGAATATAACCGACCAACCGTTGGTATTCGTTTGCATTGTTTACTGGCAAAAATTGTACAGCCAATTCATTGAATCCGTACGATTGTGGAAACGGATTATTTAACAAAACAACAGCCTCTTCGTTGGGATTATCCACTTTAATTTGTACTGTTGAAGCGTTTCTAAATAATCTTTTTGGCGGTGGCGATGTCAGAGAAAATTCTGAACCGTCAATTACCACAGTTCCGTTAGGAGCGTTGGAGTAATCCCAGTACGCAATAAATGGATTATACGAAACGCTGTCAAATCGCCTATTATAAGTAATATTGAATATCGGCGAATTTTGTTGATTGCCAATTTCTGAGATTTCTGCTTGTCCGTTAGCCATAATTGCGGGATATTGAGTTTCGTTAAAAGTGGGCAACTGCAAAGAAGATTCGGAATTGCCGCCTAAATTCCAAGTAAACGAAGAGTTATCGGGATTTTGCCTTGCGATTTGATACCTCGTTATATGTTGCCAGTTTGAACCCACAGGCAAAGCGGAATTGTTGGGAAATCCATTTCTCAAAATTGGAATTGCCCACTCTAAATCCGAACCCCAACTATTTAGTGTGTAGCTGTTTGTGCCGTGTTCGGGACCACGCCGACTTGGGTCTATGCAATAAACTTCAACGGTTAATTTTGAATCTTCAAACTCGGGAAGTACGAGAGATGCCGTGTATCTGTAGGCATACAGCGTATTTCCGCCACTCGCCTGTCCCGCTGGCAGGTTGAAAGTTATTCCCATTCCTGCACCGCCGCCTTGATGTGCAACTTCTCCATCAAGGTCAACAGCAAAAGTTGTGATAAATAGCGGTTCAATGCCGATTTCTTCGATATTTCTCATGCGAGAAGACGGCGAAAACGGCATTATATTAACAATTCGCTCATCGTCAACAGGAATTTGCTCGTCGTCAAGATATACAAATTGTGGTAATTCAAATATAAAATTTTCTCCGTCCATTGTAACAGGAACGACTAAATCGGCGGTTCTGCTTGTCGGATTTATTGTAATTGATTCGCCGTTGATTATTACTGTTATTGGGGCGATACGATTTATTTCGTTGGCTAGTACGTTCAAGGGCAAAATTCCGATAAATGTGAACACAGCTATAGCCGTTGTTATGGTGGGTTTTATCAATTTTTTGAAAAATTTTTTAATTTTTTCATATGAAATTTTCCCACCTAGGCTAGTAGGCTCAAAAAGTAAAATTGAAATTATGGCACAAAACAAAGTGTTTATTATAAGCATTATTATTGCTAAATTATTCATAGAATTGTTCCTTTCTCATGTTATTTTAGGATAAATATTGATTTTTATCAAACCCAAAAGGCTTGCAATATTCTTCGTATGCAGCGTAATCTTCGCTAAATATTTTTAAGCTACAGTTTGGATAATCGTTTCTTATTTGCTCAATAACTTTATCGATATTTGTGTCCCAATTTCCGCCTATGGGGCGGATTGTGATAGCACCGTCAAATTTTTGGATAGCAATTATTGCGAAAACGTCGGTTTTATCGAAAACGCCGAGAGAATCTCGGAGAAAATCGGTTCTTTTGTTTATCATGGTAATTACTCCTTTCTTTTTGGATTAAAAAACACCCTTTATATAAAGGATGTTTAGCGGTCGTTATAATAAGATTTTTTGTTGCTAGTTGGCTTTTTTTAATTGGGCGTGAAGTGTGCTTTTTGGGATTTAGGAGGGCTTTGCTTTTGTATTGGTTCGCCTATCCAAATTTTTGTTTTGGCGTTCCATATTAAGTTTTGTGGCGTTTTTTCGGCAAATGGTTTTATAAATTGTGTCATGTAGGCTTGACATACTCCCCATAGCTAAAGCAAGGGGATTCAAGAATACAAACGACATTAGCAAGCAAACGCTTGTCTGACAATGTCTCTCCCCAGAGTAGA
>JGI24700J35501_10930472_pt1 | contig 14514 bp, 15 predicted proteins | sample TergutTh196P1_FD_35501 | JGI IMG/M metagenome (IMG submission 35501) | reverse complement strand
GCCGGCTCCGATTTTGTCAAATGCGTCCAAATGCGCTTCTAATAGTCCCCTGCCCATGCTTTATTATTGCACAAAAATCTTAAATGTAGAATTGCTGTCTAACCAGTGCTCCGTGCCTTCGTGTGAGATACTTCCGAGGTTCGTGTCGTTCATGCGTTTGTCGTGGGGTTTACCGTACCCCGCGGCTTAGGCCGGAGCAGAACTTGGCAAGCCTGTCTACGGCCAGCTTTATGTTCTCCAGCGAGTTCGCGTAGGACAGGCGCAGAAAACCTTCGCCGAAGCTGCCAAAGGCAGAGCCCCAAGTCGCGGCGACACCTTCCTCTTCCAAAAGCCTGTCCGCAAACTCCTTCGACGAAAGGCCGAAAGACGAAATGTTCGGGAAAACGTAAAACGCGCCCTGGGGCATTGCGCAGGAGATGCCTTCGATCCGGTTCAGCGCATCGACAAAGTAATCGCGCCTTTCCTTAAAAGCGGCGCGCATTTCATCGACCGAATCTTGCGAGCCGTCCAGCGCTTCCACCGCCGCCCACTGGCTCATAGTCGCGGCGCAGGAAGCGGTGTTCACCATGAGCATTGACATATGTTCGGCAAGCTCCCGGTTCATAACCCCGTAGCCCAGCCGCCAGCCGGTCATCGCGTAGGTCTTGGAAAAGCCGTCCAGAATGACAGTCTTGTCCTTCATGCCCTCAAGCGAGGCAATGGAAAGCGGCGGCTCGCCAAAGGTTATGCGGTCGTAAATCTCGTCGGAAAGAATGTAAATCTCCCTCTGTCGCACAAGATCGGCTATGGCGCGGATGTCGTCATTGCTGAACATTCCGCCTGTGGGGTTGCCAGGGCTGTTGATTATGATCACCCTTGTTTTTTCGTTCACGTCTTTTTTAAGCCGCTCGATGTCCACCCGGAAATTGTTTTTTTCCAAAAGCGGCATGGGAACGGCTTTTGCCCCGGCGTAATTTATGACCGACTCGTAGATGGGAAAGCCCGGGTCGGGATAAATTACCTCGTCCCCTTCTTGGGCGAGCATTTGCATTGCAAAAAACATTACCGGCTTGCCCCCAGGGGTAACGACTATTTCGTCTGTGCCGGCCTTGACGTTTTTATAGGCCGCATAGTAGCGGGCGATGGCTTCCCTTAATTCGACTATGCCGGGAGTGGGGCCGTAGCCTGTTTTCCCTTCGTTCATTGCCCTGTTTGCCGCTTCGATGATGTTTCGCGGGGTTTTAAAATCGGGCTGGCCGATTTCAAGATGGATAACATTCCTGCCCCGCGCTTCAAGCTCGTTTGCCTTGGCAAGAATCTGAAAAGCGGCTTCCCCGTGGAGCCGGCTCATTCTTTCTGCAACTCTGTTTTTCATTTTGCCTTCCTAAGTTTTTACGGCGGTAACTTGGCTTCGACAAGCTGCCACAGTTTTAGCATAACATAAAATGCCAGCTTGCGGCCAGTGCATTCTCTCGAAAAACTCACACAAAGGCACAAAGACACGAAGGCACAAAGGTTAGGAGGTTAGGATTGAGCTAGGGGAAGCCCGCGCCTTCTTCTTGCCTCATTAATGAAGCAGAAAGAGGGGATAAGTAGGGATGAAGCTGAATTTTCTAAGCAAAACTTTGTGCCTTTGTGCCTTTGTGTGAGGCTAAAGTTCGACGTGCCTTTGCGCCTTTGTGTGAGATACTTCCGAGGTTCCTGTCGTTCATGCGTTTGCGTGGTGCCGGCTTGACAAAGTAGTTTTTTTCTATTTAAATGGAGTTAGCTACGGCGGGCTGTCTGCCGGCAGGGCTTTTGCCGGTTCGGGCAGCCAAACTGCCGCTTGTTTTAGCGGCAGGATCACAATGCAGACAGGAGAGACCTGTTAATGAAGGTAAACACTCTGCTTATTTCTATTTCAAGAGGACTTGACATCGTTGAAGGCCAATTGTTTGGCGCGACATCCGGGCACAGCAAACGAGTCGCCTCTATTTGCAACAACTTGGGAAAAGCCTTTGGCATGAATAACGATGAGCTTGTAACTCTTACAACCAGCGCGCTGCTTCACGACAGCGCATTGACAGAATGGCTTACAAGCGGCGAGGCTGATAAATCGCATTGCATTATGGGACAGCGCAATGCGGACACCCTGCCCCTGCCTTTGCCGGGGGCGGACTTTGTCCTTTACCACCATGAACGTTCTGACGGATCGGGTATGTTCGGCTTGCGCGATATTCCGCTTGGCGCGGAGATTATCAGCTTTGCCGACGCTTACGACTGCAATATGACTCTTAAAGGTTTTCTGCCTAAAATAACCGATGCCTTTGACGCCCAGTCTATCGACTCGCCGCTGCCGGACTGGGACGTGCATCCGCTTGAAGCTATGAAGTTCGGGGATTTAATCGTAAAGGCTATCGACTACAAGTCCCGGTTTACGCGCAACCACACTTTTGGCATTGCGCAAAAAGCCAAACACATGGCGCAATTTTACGGTTACGACGATCTTGAAACGGCAAAGCTGTACTTGGCCGCCTGCTTGCACGATTTGGGCAAGCTGGCCACTCCGACAGAGGTGCTGGAAAAACCCGGCAGGCTTACCGATGCCGAGTTTGCCACTATCCAAGAACATATTCAGTACACCTTCGATTTGCTGGAGGGTGTCGATGATGATATTCGGCACTGGGCGGCGGGGCATCATGAAAAGCTGGACGGCTCCGGCTATCCTTTCGCTCTTAAAGAACACGAGCTTCACTTTAACGCCCAATTGATGGCTTGTATCGATATTTACCAAGCTGTAAGCGAGGAGCGCCCCTATCATCCGGCGCGTTCCCACCAGGACACTATGCAGATAATGCACTCAATGGCGGCTAACGGCGGAATAAGCGCCCGTATTGTCAACGATATGGACGCCGCGCTAAAATAAGCCGGCGGGGTGGCGGGGGGATAAGGCGAAGGGAGCAAAGGGAGCAAAGGGGATGGCGGCGTAACGGGGGGAGCGCCGGGTCTGGCTGTTAGGTGATAAATGGGCTAGGGGGCTGGGGCTATGAACAATTTTGTAATATGCGCGACTCGTTCCATGCGTAAGTATGCGGCGGCCGTTACGCGATCTTTAACGGGTTTTAACGGTTTTGCAGAGTTTGAAAGCGCTTTTGACGGTGTGCATCTTTTAACGACGGAGCGTTTTGCAGACGGGGAGATGGAGGTTGTCATAAGCTCTTCCATTCGCGGCAAGGTTGTTTTTCTTTTTACTTCCTGCGCAAGAAACGAATGCGGCGTATCTGTAGAAGAGGCCAAGATCGAGCTTTACAATGCGGTTGACGCGCTTAAGCGCGCGCAGGCGGAAAAAATTATCATTTTCGAGCCTTTTGTCTCCTGCTCCCGTTCGGACAGGATTACCCGGCGCAGTTCCGTGGGTATCTGGGTGCACATGAAAATTCTTGCCGGCCTTGGCGCAAGCCATATTGTTACTTACCAGCTTCATTCCGATAAATCAAAAACGATTCTTGACCCTACGATATGCGCCATAGACGATGTGCCGGCGCTGAATCTTCTTAAACAGCATTTGTGCGACAGTTATATAAAAAATATTGAAACCCTGCAAGAGGAGGTGCGTAACAATTGGGCATTCTGTTCGGTCGATGCCGGGGGTGAAAAAATTACTAGGGATTTTGCCAACGCCTTTGGCGCGCCCTTGGTTGTGGCGCACAAGCAAAGGGATTATTCCAAGCCGAACTCGCTGGAGTCGGTGAACATTCTTAGCGCGGAGCCGCTGGAGGGCAAAAGTCTTTGGATTGTCGATGACATGATAGACACGGCAGGCTCGGTGCAAATACTGATCCGCGCTCTTTCCCGGCTTGCGCCTCGCGAGATAAATCTTGTCGCTGTGCACGCTCTGTTTTCGCCGCCTGCCCAAAGCCGCCTTAGCGAGCTTTTGTCTGAGGGTTTGGTAAAGCGCATTATTGTCAGCGACAGTGTTTATATTCCCGCATCCATGTCGGCGGAAATCCCCGGCATCGAAATTGTGTCTTCGACCGAGCTTTCGGCAAAAATTATCAAGATGATTGTAAACAAGGAGTCCTTGAACAAAGTCCTGCGGCAGTTCAACGCGGATATTTACCTTCGCTCAAAAGCCCCCCTTTGACAGGCTGGCTACCAAAACAAAACTCCGTGCCTTAGTGTGAGCCTCTTCTTTCTCCGTAAACCCGGAAACAGAGCTTTTCTCGCTGTGCTTCCCCGCCCGGCAGCCGCCCCCAAAACAAAACTCCGTAGTGAAAATTCCCCGCTTGGCCGCCGGCGGCAAAAATTGCACTTGCAAAATTGGCAAAGCTACTATATAATGGAACAATAAGACGGAATACGGCGCGAGTTGCCGTTAAACAAAATGCATTTTCGGAGAGATATATGGCGGTAAAATACACACCCGAACCTTTTAGAATCAAGTCTGTCGAGCGAATCAAGATGCTCACCCGAAGTGAACGCGAGCAGAAAATTGCCGCCGCAAACTACAACCTTTTCGGCCTGCGCGGCGAAGATTGCTACATAGACCTGCTTACAGACTCCGGCACCAACGCCATGAGCGTCGAACAGTGGGCTGGCGTAATGCGCGGGGACGAAGCCTACGCCGGGGCCACAAGCTACTACAAACTGGAAGCCGCCGGGCGCGACATCTTCGGCTACGGCTACATACAGCCCGTGCACCAAGGCCGCGCCGCCGAAAAAGTCCTTATGCCGCTTTTGCTCGGCAAGGGCAAATACGCCATCTCCAATATGTTCTTCGACACCACCCGCGCCCATGTCGAACTTGCAGGCGCGCGCGCCCTTGACTGCGTCGTGGCCGCCGCCAAAAACCCGTCTGTCCGCGCCCCTTTCAAAGGGAACATGGACGTTGCGCAAATGGAAAAACTTATAAACGAATACGGCGCGGAAAATATAGGCATGGTCGTGCTCACCGTTACCAACAACTCGGCCGGCGGCCAGCCTGTCTCCATGCAGAACTTCCGGGAAGTGTCGGCCGTCTGCAAAAAATACAGCATCCCGCTGAACATAGACGCCGCCCGTTATGCGGAAAACGCCTTTTTTATCAAGCGGGACGAAAAAGAGTTCCAGAACACGCCAATAAAAGAAATAATCCGACAGATGTTCAGCTACGGCGATATGTTCACCATGAGCGCGAAAAAAGATTCGATCGTAAACATGGGCGGGCTGTTGGGCGTGAAAGAAGCCGAATCTCCGCTGGTGCTGAAAATCAAGGCGAACTGCATAAGCTACGAGGGCTTTTACACATACGGCGGACTTAGCGGCCGGGAAATGGAAGCGTTGGCCATTGGCCTTTACGAAGGCATAGACGAGGACTTCCTGCGCTACCGGATAGGCCAGCTTGAATACCTTGCAGGGCGGCTGGACGATGCCGGCATCGCCTACCAGTCCCCGGTGGGGGGGCACGGTGTTTTTGTCGATGCCAAGGCTATGTTCCCGCACATCCCCTACAGCGAGTTTCCCGCGCAGGCTCTTGCGATAGAGCTTTACAAAGAGGCCGGCATACGTTCCTGCGACATTGGCAGTTATATGCTGGGCAACGACCCTGACACCGGGGCGCAGCTTGAGGCCGATTTCGAGTTTACCCGCCTTGCCATTCCGCGCCGGGTGTACACGCAGGCGCATTTTGACATCATGGCCGAGGCGCTTATCAGCATCAAGGCCGCATCGGGTAAGATCAAGCGCGGCTACCGTATCGTGTGGGAGCCGCCGATTTTGCGCCACTTCCAAGCGCGGCTGGAGCCGATTTCCGGTTAGCGGGCGAGTGTGATATATGTTGAGGGTCGCATTTCCCGGTTCCTTTGACCCGCCCACGCTGGGGCATCTTGATGTGGTGCAAAGGGCGGCTTCTATTTTTGACGAGCTGGTTGTCGTTGTGGCGGAAAACAACCGGAAAAAATATCTCTTTTCCCTTGACGAGCGTCTGTCCATGATGCGCGAGCTTCTTGCCGGCAGGGGAAACGTCAAGGTGGCCGCCTGCGACGGCCTTGTTGTCGATTTTTTGCAGAAAGAGAAAATCAAGCTGATGATTCGCGGTGTGCGCGGCGCGGACGATTTTTCCTACGAGTTTGAAATTTCCATGATGAACAAGGCACTCGACCCGAAAATCGAAACGATTTTTATGACCACAGACCCGAAGTATTTCGTCTTGCGCTCTTCCAGCGTGAAAGAGCTGGCTTACTTCGGCGGCGATGTATCCGGCATGGTTCCCCCGCTTGTGGCGAAAGCCCTAAAAGAAAAGTTCGGCGAGAGGGGCGGCCGGCCTTGACGACACGAACCTCGGAAGTATCTCACACAAAGGCATGGAGGCACAAAGGCACAAAGGTTTAAGAGGGTAGGCGGGGTTAGCTCTGCGTCTTCATTCTTGCCTTAACAGAGTACAAAAAGGAGGCTTGGAAGAAAAGCGGTACTTTCTAAACTGTGCTTTGTGCCTTAGTGTCTTTGTGCCTTTGTGTGAGTTTAATGGGGAGTAATTTCACAGCCTTCTTGAAAAACAGCCTGCCTCGTGTTAAGCTGTCTGTTATGGAAATCCTCAAGCTGTTAAGCATCGGCCTTGTTCTGGGAATTGTCGTCGTGGTTCCGGGGGTTTCAACCGGAACCCTTGCCGTTGCCTTCAATATATACGAGCGCATTATCGCCGTGTTGACACCCAATGTCAAAAAGATTTTGGCCGCAAAAGCCTTCTGGCTGCCGCTGGCCGCAGGCGCGTTGGCCGGCATCTTTCTGTTTAGCCGGATCATCACGGCTTTGTTTGCCACGCACCCAGTCCCTGTGCACTGGTTTTTCATAGGCATAATCGCAGGAAGCCTCCCGCTCATTTACCGCAAGGCGCGCGAGCCGGGGAAAAAACTGCCCGCCCCCTCCGCCATATTGTGCGCCCTTGCCGCGCTGGCTCTTATGATCGCCATAGCCTTTGCTAACCCGGCCGACGATGCGCCCGTGCGCACGGAGCTTACCGCAGCTCTTGCCGCAGCTCTTGCCGCAGGGGGCGCACTTGCCGCCGCCGCGCTGATCATACCGGGGCTTTCCGGCGCCTTTGCCTTGTTAATCGTCGGGCTGTACCGCACCGTGATTCAGGCCGTGTCGGACTTCAACATTCCGCTTATAATACCGGTGGCAATCGGGGCTGTGATAGGGCTTTTTGCCGGAGCCGCCCTTGTGCGCCTGCTTTTGGAAAAGGCTCCCCGGAAAACCTACGGGGTGGTGCTAGGCCTGTTGGCGGGAACCGCCGTGGTCATGTACCCCGCAGGCCTGCCCCAGAGTGCGCCTTTGGCCGTCTCTGTAGCGAGCTTGCTTGCCGGCGGGGCGGTTTCGTTTTTCTTTTCCCGCGAAACCAAGGCCGGGCGTTGATTTTAAGCGGCTGATGGGAATCGAACCCACGTCTCCAGCTTGGAAGGCTGGGGTAATAGCCATTATACGACAGCCGCAAAAGTCCGGGCAAAAACGCCCGTACATACATTCAAACAGAAAACGCACATTTTGTCAAGTGTGTTGCGAAAAAAAATTACTCGGGGGCGCATTGGAGGTTTTTAAGGAGAGGGGGGTAAAGATGCGCTTTTTTGCTGTAACTAATCGTGAGTTTGCTAATTTTATGTTTACAGTAGGAATTCTTAAAAAGAACTCCTCAATATATCCTAACGTTTAGGAAGGTTTTTTATGAGCAGCAAAAAAATTGGGTTGGATGATAAACTTCTAGCGGGAGCGGTAATTGTTGGGGTCTTGGTTTTAGGGTACAAAGCGTTAAAAGCGCTTTTTGGGGAGCCTAAAAGAGATGCAGAAAGTTCAGCGGGTTTTGAAGACAACCCCGAAGAAGAATATCTGTCATGGATTTAGCTCGCAAAACAAATGCGTTTAACAAGCGCCGTTTGGGGCGGGTGCCGTTATGAAAAATATATTTGTCTTAGCCGGCATTCTATTACTTAGCAGTGCTTCGGGTGGTTATACGGATGAGCGGCGGCAAGAAGCTGAGGCTTATTTTTGTTTTGGGGATGAGGAAGACGGCTTATGTTTCCCGGTGCCAAGCGAAAATGCAGGTTTAGGCTCCGCCCAAGTTAGGATGTGGTTTGTAGATGAAGGGCGCAGAAGGGAATTATATCCCCCTTACAGAATACTTGATCTAAACCGATTTGAGCGGTATTACGAATTTGCCAACATTGAAACCAGCCTCGTGCGGATTGTGTTTACGGTAGAGACGGCAGTTCGTAATTTTAGGTATTTAAGGATCATGTGGAACGGAAACTTCGGAGACGAAGGCGAAAGACGTTTTTCCGTGCTTGACACGCGGTACGTCTTGGACAACCTGACACCGGAAATTCCCCTTGTAATAAGAGGGCACAGCTTCGGCAGCGCGCTTCCTAGCATGGGATTTTCTTTTGCGGATATAGACGGGGTAACACGGTATTTTACCCTGGGCATGAGCGGCCGGGATGGTCTTGTTGAAATTTGGGAGTTTTAACCGCCGGGCGTATACTTTCCAATAACTCACACAAAGACGCAAAGGACAGATTAGAAAGCTCGGCTTCATCTCTACCTTGCTCTTCTTTTACCCTATTGAAGCAAGAAGAGGACGCGGCCTTGTCGTAGTTCTGCCAACTCTTAACCTTTGTGCCTTAGTGCCTCCCGTGCCTCCGTGTGAGCTTTCCGGGAAAAAAAGCCGGCAGGCTTAAAGGTCATAAGCGGCGTGCAGGAAAAGGGCGGCGGCGGTTGCCACGTTAAGGCTTTCTATGTTGCCCGTTCCCGGAATGCGCAAAAGACAGGAGCACTCCCTTTTTACGCTTTCCGGAAGCCCCGCCTCCTCGTTGCCCAAAACAATGGCAATGCCGGGGCGGCGGCTGGAAAACTCCCCCGCTATGAGACCAAGATCGTTTATACGCCGGCGCGCCCATATATCCGTGCCGACAGTCAGCATCAACTTGGAGGCATCCCTTAAAAAAGCCGCCGTGTTATTCACCTTTCTCACCTCAAGATACTCAAAACCGCCCTCCGCCACCCGGTAGGCGCTTGTGGTAAGACGCGCCTCGCTGTCCGTCTCGTTAAGCACGATAAAACTGGCATCAAAAAAGGCGGCGGCTCTTGCAATCGCCCCAAGATTGTGATCGTTGCCAATCGAATGCAGAACAAGACCGACCCTGCCCTCCGCCGCCCAACGCTCCAGCTCCTCCCTGTTGATAGGCTCGATAACCGGCTCCTCGATCATGGCCACCACCCCCTGGTGATGCACGCTTTTGCAAATTCTTTCAAGCTCTTCGTTTTCGCAAATTTTGTAAGGACGCTTTCTTTCCGCCAGTTGCTTGCAAATACCAAGAAAGGAATGCAGCCTTTCTTCCCGCAGGAAAAGCCGGTTGATTTTTTCGGGATGCTGTTCGGCGGCGGCCAAGACTGCGCTTAAGCCGCAAATCGCCAACTCGTCTGTAAGTTTATTGCGCATACTCCACTATACCCTCTATAATAAGAAAATGCAAACGGAAAAACATTACTATTCGTGGGAAAGTTCACAGCCCTTTGAGGCGAAAATTACGGAAACCCGCCCGGCGGGAGAGGGACGCGCCGCGCTTCTGCTTGACAAGACGGTTTTTTACCCAGAAGGCGGCGGACAGGGCGCGGACAGAGGCAGTATAAACGGGCTGCAAGTCCTTGACGTGCAGGAAAAAAACGGCGAAATCCTGCACATCGTAAAGATTGATGAGGGCGCGCCGCCGCAGCCGGGAACTGCAACCTTGATTCTTGATGAAAAAAGACGGGCGGATTTTACCGTCCAGCACACAGCCCAGCACCTGCTTTCGGGCATCATCATGCGGCGACTGGGGCTGCCGACCGTTTCCTTTCATCTGGGCGATGAGACGAGCACTCTTGACATTGACCCGGCAGGGGGGGCGGGGGGAAAACCCTTCGCGCTTTCCGCCGTGGAGATCGAAGAAATCGAGGATATTGCCGCCGGCGAGATAGAGGCCTGTCGGCCTGTCTCCGTGCACCTTTGCCCGCCGGCCGACATAAACAGCTTCCCCCTGCGCAAGCCCCCGCCGGAAAGCGGGGAGGCGCTTCGCATTGTGGAGATTCAGGGCAACGATTTTTCGGCCTGCTGCGGGACGCACTGCAAGTCTACCGGCCAGCTTGGCATGATACGCATTCTTGGCGCGGAAAAGCACAAGTCGCACCTGCGCATAAGCTACATTGCCGGTAGGCGCGTCCTGCGCGACAGCCGTCTGTTGCGGGAAAACGCCCTTGCCGTATCACGCGCCCTTACCGTCCCGCTCTTCGAGATTGGCAAGGGGACGCAGGCCTTTTTGGAGAAGGCGCGTCTTGCCGAGACCCGGCTTGCCGCGCTTTCGGGGACGGTGGCGGATTTCAAGGCCGCCGCGATTTTTGAAAACAAGGCCGCAGGGAAAGGCGCAGGCGCGGCTCCTTTAATAGAAGTTTTCGAGAGCGAAACTATGGAAGAAGTCCTGCTCATAGCGAAGGCTCTGCAAAAGCGGCTTACCGGCGACGGCAACGCGAGCGGCATTTTAGTTTTCGCATCGAAAAAAGAGCTAAAGTTTGCCGCCCTGTGCTGTGGCACCGAAGGCGACGTGCGCGATTTTGTAAAAGACGCTTTTGAGAAAGCATCCGGCAAGGGCGGCGGCGGCAAGGCTTTTTTCCAAGGCAGCTTTGCGACAGAAGCCGATTTAGCGGCCTTCCTTGCCGGGCTTTAGCTTTCCGAAAAAAGCCGCACACGAAGGCACGGGGCGGGAGGATTCGGAGTATAATCACACGAAGGCACGGGGCGGGGGATTCGGAATATACTCACACAAAGGCACGGGGCGGGGGGATTCGGAATATGCTCACACAAAGGCACGAAGGCACGAAGGCACAAAGGAAAGAAGGGAGGAAGCACAGTTTAGAAAGCTCCGCTTTATTCCTAATTTATCCGCTTTCTGTACTAATTGAGGCAAGAGGAAGGCGCGGCCTTATCAAACCTCGCCCAAACCTTTGTGCCTTTGTGCCTTTGTGTGAGCCTCTCTTCCTAAACTTTGTCAAACCGGCAGGTTCGAGCGTGATGTATCTCACGGTTGAAAAAGGCGTGGCTGTGTAGTATTATTAGCATAGATGAAGAAGATACAAACTGAAAACGCAGTCGGGCATATTCTTTGCCATGATCAAACCCAGATAACCGAAAATGCCGGGGGGGGAGTTCTCTTCAAAAAAGGACATATTGTCCGGGAAGAAGATATCGAAAAACTTCTTGCCGCAGGGAAAAGCCATATTTACATTTACCAAGCCGGCCAAGACATGGTGCACGAAGACGATGCCGCCGGGCTTTTGTACGCCGCCTGCGCCGCAAATAACATGAAGCCGACACCCGTGCGGGAAGGCAAAATCGAAATCATCGCGGAGGAAGGCGGCCTGTTAAAAGTTGACACACAAAGATTAGCGGCCGTGCACGATCTGGGGAACATTGTTATCGCAACCCGCCGCAACAATACCGTGATAAAAAAAGGCGACAAACTGGCGGGAATGCGCGTTATCCCACTTGTCATAGAAAAAAGCGTGTTAGACGAAGTAAAAAAAATAAGCGACGACAGGCCGCTTTTGGAAATAAAACCCTTCCATAAGTTTAATGTCGGACTTGTCATAACCGGAAGCGAAATACACAGCGGGCGCATAAAAGACGGATTTACCGCTGTAATCGAGCAAAAACTGGCCGCTTACAATCTAAAAATAGACTGCCGAAAAGTTGCAGACGACGATGCCTTGTCAATCAAATCGGCAATCGAGCAGTGTCTTGAAGCCGGGGCAAACTTGATCCTGTGCACCGGCGGCATGAGCGTAGACCCCGATGACATAACGCCCAGCGCGATAAGGGCGGCCGGCGCAAGCATTCTTTCTTACGGCGCGCCCGTCTTGCCCGGCTCCATGCTTTTACTGGGATACATGGAAACAGGGGCGGCAATTTTCGGGATTCCCGCCTGCGCAATGTATGCGAAAACGACAAGTTTCGATCTGCTTTTTCCAAGGGTTCTTGCAAAAGACACTATCACAAAAAAAGAAATTGCTTCCCTTGGGCACGGGGGGCTGTGTTTGAAATGCCCGGCTTGTTCGTTTCCCAACTGCGAATTTGGCAAGGGCTAAAAAACAATGAAGTTGAGCGCGGCAATTTTAACCGGCGGGAAAAGCCGCCGCATGGGCAGGGACAAATCATTTTTAACATACCGCGGCGATTCTTTTATCGGGCGCATAAGGGAGGAGCTTTCCGGCTTTGACGAGGTTTTAATTTCGGTAAGCGACGAGGGGCAAAAAAAAGAGCACCTGCATTTTTTTGGCCGGCTGCCGGACAAAACGGCGATAGTCGAAGACAGGGTAAAAGACATTGGCCCCCTTGGCGGCATTTATTCCAGTTTGGCGCAGTGCAAAGGCGATTATTTGTTTGTCTGCGCTACCGATATGCCCCTGTTAAAAAAAGAGCTGGTTGATTTTATGACACTGTTCATAAGCGGCGACTACGATTGTTTTGTCCTAAAGTCCGGCACCAAAATCCATCCGTTATGCGCAATCTACAGCAAGGCTGCCTTGCCGGCAATCGAAGAGATGATACGGCAAAAAGACCGCAAAATGCTAATTTTGTTCGACAAGTGCAGGACAAAGTACATTCCCTTGGAGTACAGCCGTTTTGGCGAGGATGCCGTTACAAATATAAACACCTATGCGGATTTTTCAAGGCTGGAAAAACCAGGTGTTAAAACGCGTATTTTTTGCGTAAGCGGCGTTAAAAACAGCGGAAAAACAACGTTGATATGCAAGCTGATTTGCGCCATGAAGAAAAAAGGCTGGCGGCTTGCTGTTATAAAACACGACGGCCACGATTTTGAAATAGATGCCGAAAGCAAAGACACTCACAAGTACATGAAGGCCGGCAGCGACGCTTCCCTTATTTATTCGCAAAAAAAATACGCGCTAATCAAACGCTGGGAAACTGTCCGTTCTGAAGCCCCGGCTCTTGCCACGGTTTCCGCCGAAAGCCGGCTTGGGCTTTTGCTGGAACATTTTGCGGACATGGATTTGGTTATTATCGAAGGGTTAAAGCACTCGGCTTTTCCCAAAATAGAAACGGTCTTGGAAAAACCTGTTTGCAGCGACGCTTCCCTTTTGGCCATTGCCACGGACGGGGGGTTCCGGCACGAAAGAGTCAAAACGCTCGGCCGGGACGACATTGAAACTATGGTAAGCATTATCGAAAGCGAGGTAATGGGTCTGTAGCCTGCGGCCGGGGCGCAAGGGGGGAAGGCTCACACGGAGGCAGGGTTCGGAAGTATCTCACACAAAGGCACGGAGGCACAAAGGGAGGAAAAGGGAAGCTAACTGCGCTTTAACCCTGTTTGTGCTTGTTTAGGCAGGGGGAAGGCTCAAGCTTTTGGGGAAATTTCTCTTTTCCGGCGAAAAAAGTTGCAAAAATATCTTGACAAAAAAACCGCAAAGTGCTATTTTCTTAGCAAGAGCCGCTTTTGCAACGCTTCCATTTGGAAGCGATCGGCCGATGTCAAATTTTGAAAAAGGGGGAATGCTGCGCCCGCGCCGCAATTCGCATGAGCATTGTACAAACCGTAGAAATACCCGCAGACCGCCGGCTTATTGTTTATGTGCCCGATGAAGTGCCGGCAGGTAAGGCACTGCTAACGTTTACCCCTATTTCAACAACCCCCAACAGCAATGAACGCGAAAATGCCGAAAAAATATGGGCATATAACCGTAGCCATCCGCAAGAAATAAGGGCGAAAATCCAAAAACTGCAAGGAAGTTTAGGCGAAAACGCCTTTGGCGGAATGGACGGCGTGGCTTACCAGCAAAAAATCCGCGATGAATGGGACGCTTAATTGAAACTGCTGTTAGACACCAACGTAATAATAGATTTTCTCAAGCGAAAAACCCTTGCCTTTGATATATCGTCGTTGTTATTGGAACATGAATGTTTAGTGAGCGTAATTGTCAAGCTGGAGTTGCTAAAATACCCTGATATTTCAGTGGAAGAAGAGCAAAACATCCGTGATTTTCTTCAGTTTGTTCCTGTTGTCCAGCTTAACGAAGCTATAGAGGAAGAGGCCATAAGGATAAGCCGTTCTACAAGGCTTAAATTACCAGACGCCATTATTGGAGCAACGGCGATAATATATGGAGCCGAAATTGTTACTGGCGATCCCCATTTCCTTAACTGCCGGCATGAGAAACTGCGAATATGGGAGCGCCCATCGTAAAGAAACGGCAAGTTTTCAGGCCAATGTAAGGAAGAGAATCCCCGGCAGGGCGGTTTCGCTCTGCCGGCCTGCAAAATGCGCCCGCCGCAGGGAATTTTGCCCCCGCCCGGCAAAAAAAAGTTACAAAAATCGAAAAAAGTTGCAAAATATCTTGACAAAGCATCCGCGATGTGCTATTTTTGAAAAAGAGGCCGTGTTTGACACTCTCAAAACGGCAAATTTTGAAAGGAGGGAGAGCTATGCCCGCGCTACAATTTACAATACTCGGCAACAAAAAGCATAGGTTTACCCCCCC
>JGI24700J35501_10930473_pt1 | contig 14547 bp, 13 predicted proteins | sample TergutTh196P1_FD_35501 | JGI IMG/M metagenome (IMG submission 35501) | reverse complement strand
TTTTTATGACAACATTAAGCATTGAATTAGAACAAGAAACAACCAGCGAATTACAACAATTTGCAGAAGAACTAGGGTTTACAACAACGGAATTTTTAGGCAAGCTGATAAGGCAAACGTTACGCAAACGAGATTTTGCCGCCCGTGAAGAACTTACGCCAACGCCGCAGTTAATGGAATCGATTAAACAAGCATATGAAGATTACGAAAATGGCGAGTTAATTTTTATGGAATGGGACGATGCACTTGCACATCTCGACAAAGTGATTGAGGAAAGCCGATGAAAATAGCGTATACCAAAAAATTTGACAAACAACTTGTAAATTTGCCCCCAAAAAAGCAAGATTTAGCAAGAGCCGCCATAAAACAATTTAAGAAAGATTTACAAACAGGAAACTCAACACCCAGTTTACGCCGCCATTCATTAACAGGCAACAGAAAAGGTTGCGACTCGATTAGTGCTGGTGGAGACTTGCGGTTGCACTACGAGCAAATTGGGGAAAATATTATTTTTGTAGAAATCGGCACGCATAGCCAGCTATACAAATAAAAAGCCCCTCCCACCATAATTGGCGGGAGGGGCTTTTTGCATTTTGCCAGGTTATTACTATAACAAAAACCAAAACCCAAACTACTGCAACAACTGCAAAATCATCTGCGGCCGCTGGTTAGCCTGCCCCAATATCGACAAACCCGCTTGATACAGCACTTGCCGCTGTGTCATTAATGTCATTTCTCTTGCCATATCGGTATCTTGTACACGGCTGCGAGCGGATTCTGTGTTGTTGGCGGCGTTGTCTAGGTTGTTGATTGTGTGCTCTAGGCGGTTTTGGTAGGCTCCCAAACGGGAGCGTATATTGGAAATCATGGCGATTGCGTTGCTTGTTTGGTCGATTGCCCTTGTTGCACCCTCTAATGTGGTAAATTGCAACAATCTGGTTTGCTGTCCTGCCCGATATTCCGTTAATCCCAGCGTTTCCGCACTTACCCGCGGAATTTGTATATCCATAAACATATTAAAATTTGGGCCAATCTGCACACGCAAGCCGCCAAATTCCTCTATCCGCAACTCCATTTCTAGCGGGGCGGTCAGCGGAACGGCTATTCCCATGTGCCCATCGGGTACAAATATGCTTAATTGTATGCTATGCCCTTGCAAGCTGGTCAACGTGGCTCGGTTGCCCTCAAAGGAAACCGCCAACGAATTATTAAAATCGTGAACAGGATTTCCGCCGACATCATACAAGCCCTGCACCTCTATCTGCACATCTTGCCCACTAGTAGCACCAGACGACAAGCCAAACATCGCCCAAATACTAGCGTTGCCCGTTAAACGCACCTCTTCGTGGCTGCCGAACCGCATACTGGAAATTTCCAGCGGATTAGTGCCAACAGGCATGGTCGGCACAACGCCAGCATATTCCGAGGCTTGTACAATTTGCTCCCAAACACGGCTTGCCGTTGAACCCTCAACCACATCAATATCAATGCCGTTTACGCTGATTCTGCCGCTTGTTGGTGCGGTTGCGTTCCAGTTTATTGCGGCGGCACCCGTCATTCTGGCTGGCTCGCCCAGGCTGGTTATTGTGTAACGCAAAGTGCCAGCGGGTGTGCCTTCTGTTACAAACATTGCGTTTGCTATAACACGTGTTAATTCCATATTGCCCGCAGCGTTAGTTACCCAATTTGTCGTAACGCGCGATGCCTCGCCGTTCAGCAAGCCAATCGTGTTAAACTCGGAACGCCGTGCAAGAGCGGTAATTTCGTCTGTTAGTGCGTTTATTTCGTTTTGAATCGCCATTCTGTCCTCGGCGACATTCGTGTCGTTGGCGGCTTGCACTGCCAACTCGCGCATACGCTGCAACATTGCGTGCACTTCGTTTAACGCGCCCTCCGCCGTCTGCACCAGCGAAACGCCGTGGCTCGAGTTGTCGCTAGACCGCTCTAAGCCGACAAGTTGGAAACTTAGCTTGTTAGCTATGGACATTCCTGCGGCATCGTCCCGCGCACTGTTGATTCTTAGCCCTGTTGCAAGCCTATTCATTGATGCCGTCATGTGCCTGTCGTTTTGGCGTAAGCTGATGTGCGTAAGCAATGCCGGAATATTATTCGCTATTCTCATTTGATTTTCTCCTTTTTATTGGGGGATTTTTAGTCTTGATAGACCTATATTTTTGCCGTTATTGGCTAGTTTCTTCGTTTTGCTCGTGTTTTCGTCCGATTTCTCTATAAATTTCACGATTGCTAAAACTATCGCATTAAAATCCTCTGCTTGCGGCGAATTTTGCGAAGTTGTTGAGTTTTCGCCCATTTTTCACACCTCAAATTCATAATCGGAAGATGCCGCCACAAAATAATTGTCTTCGTCAGGCTCTACAAGCGTGTTTTTGCCTTGCGGTACGGCGGAAATTGTCGGATTAGCGGGATTATTAGCGGGTTCTGTGTAGTTAAACGAAATTTGCCCAATGCTGTAACCCGCCACATTTAGCGATGCCGCCAGCAAATTTATATTGGATTCCAGCCGCAGGCGAGCGGCGGGGCTTTCCACCGAAAACTCGATATTCAGCTTACCGTCTGCCACTTCAAAGAAACTTTGCACATTGCCCAGTTCTAGTGTGTTCAGCGATAGCAGCGTTTTCGCCGTGCCGTCCAATACGGCGGATTCGTTTAGCGTGTACATTTTCAAATCGGAAAACCGCCCATTCAGCTGTACGGGCACTTCCACAACGTTGTCCTCCGACATTGCATATTGAATCGCAAGCATTTTTTGGGCATCTCGGGCGGCGGTGGTTGGCGTTGCTTCGCCTAAAATGTTCCACAATTTTTGCAACACCTCTTTTTGCCCATTTTGCTGGGATACGCCGCTCGAGTTTAACAGTTCGCTAAAATTAATGTTGTCCGCCGAAAAATTATTGTCCAAAAACGCCGACAATTCGGGGTTGCTCGCCCGTATTTCCGCCGCCGCATCTTGCAACGATTCGATGAACAAATTTTCGCGGATTTTCCGCATTGCTTTTAGGTTGTCCGAAGTTGGCAAAATGCCGCTACTTTGCATCATTGTAATCAACGTTGCGGGAACGTCCGTAAATTGCCGCATTGCTTGGGCGGCTTGTTCCAAATTTGGCTTGAATGGAGCGGTTTTTATTTGTTGCAAAATGTCCTCTAAAGCGGTTTCAACCTCGTTGTTTAGCCAATCTTGCAAAACTTTTGGCGGTGCTTTATCGGTAGTTGCGTCCGCCAAAAGTTCCGTGTACGAAAGCGGCGGTTGCGGCAACGTTTCACGGATAGTTTCGGGCGGATTGACCGATTCGGTCAACTTTTCCAGCTGTCCAATCTGCCCAAATTCTCCAATCTTGTCCAAACCGCTAAATTTGTCAACCCGCAACGGGTTAAAAAAGTCGTCAACGGTAATGTCCATTATGCCCTTGTTTTTCTGGGCATCGTAATATTTTGCCGCCTCCATTAGGCTGCTCAACGTCAGCGGAGTGTCCTGTTTTAGGGCAAAGCCCAACGCCGCCGAGCCGTTTTTTTGGATAATATTCAGCATACGATAAACCGCAATCATGCCCGAACGCTCCTGTGGCGTAAGGCTTTTTTCTCTGTCCATTTCCAAAATGTATTGGGCAATTTTGTCGCTACCGCTGTAACCGTGGTATTCCTCAAATTTGCGGATATACGCCAAAATGTCGTCCATTTGCATATCCATCGGCACTAATCCCTCTTTTATCATTTGTGCGGCGATTGTTGGGTGCAACCGCTCTACAACGGCGTTCATTTTGGCATCAATAACCTTGATTGTCTCCAGATTGGTTGTTTCGATGTCCAAATTATTGCGTGTGAGAATAGTTGCCGCGCGAATGTTTTCGGCGGTTGGCTCTATTCCTAGCTTGCTAAGCAGCGGCTGAAATTGGTCTGCGACCCGTTCCACCGAATCGCCATAACGGGAGCTTGGCGTGGTGGCACTTGCATTGTAGGCGAGTACGGCTTTATGTACGCCCGTCAGCGTAAAGTCCACTTTTTGCGTTAAAATTTGCCCCGAAATATTGGCGTTTATGTGCGATACAACGGGCTTTATATCTTGGATTGCACGGAAAACCTGCGAAATTTGCGGTGTGTGCCGAGTGTCCGCGCCAACAACCCGCAACGCCTTTGCGTGTCCCTCTTGCTCGAGGGTACGCAAATGTTCAACCAGCTCTTGCAACGGAGCGGTGTCTATTTGTATTCCCTTGTGAGCAAGGCGGATAGCGGCTTGCACGGTCATCTGCCATTGAATTTCCGCCAACTGCCGCTGTGCCGTTACCAGCTGCCGCTCCGAGACGGTTACGATTTTGGCGTATTCTTCCTGTTCGGCGGGCTTTTTGGCGGACGAACTTGGTAGTTCCGCTAATTCTGCTAGTTCCGCCAATTCCGCCGCATTTATCAAGTTTTGTAAATCCAGCGGCTTGTTGGCCTCTAAAACGGTTTGAACGTCCGTTGCGGTAATTTTCGGCAATTTTTGGGCGGTTTCTATTGCGGTTGGCACTAAATCCAAATTACGCAACATTGCGGCGTATTCCATGTTACGGCGGTCTATCGGGATATTATAGGCAACCAAAAAACGTGCCGTTTCAAGGTTCTTGGCGGTATTTTCGATTCCCTCACGTTCAAAGCGCCGTGCAATCTGCTTATCCAAAGAATCCCAACCAACCAATTCTAGCGGCGTTTCGTTGGTGGTGCTGTAACGGGCTGTGTAAATGCGTTCGGGCGTTATCTCCTTGCCAGACCGCAAAAGATAGGCAACGGCGGCATCTGGCAAATTTTCTATTGGCATATCTCGCAAATTTTGCAATTCTTGCGGGGTTGGCGTGTTTACGGGATTTTTTGGTTCTATGTTATTATTGTGATTATTGTTAGCGTTTTGCACGTTCGCATTTTCGGCGGTTTCTGGCGGAATTTCGGGCGTTTTGCTAGGAATATCGATATTAAAGTCGGTTTCTATTTCTTGGATAACGTTGCTAAGGGTGAAAAAGCTGATTTTGTGCAAATCCAGCCCACTGGCGGCGATGGCGGCAACGGCGGCTTGTCCCGAATTGCTTATGTTTTGCTGACTGCGGCGCACCTGTGCCACCAGTTGAGCCACTTTCGCCTGTTCTTCTCGGTTACTTTCGCTGCGATACGCTTCCTCTTCGTTCAGCTGTTCCAGCGATTTTGCCACGTGCCTAACATCGTCAATGCTGGCGTTGCCCCGCTGTTGCTTAGCGTCCAGCACAGAAACGAACATTTGCCGCAACGCAAGCCCACTTTTATCTTGTATAACCACCTTAAAATGTAGCGTGTCGCCAATTTCGCCCTTAATAGAATCCGCTGGCACGTTAAAAGTGAAGTCATCGGCGGTTCGCAACGTTGCCTTGCCGTTTTCACGGGCAATAAAAAGGGCAGTAAGAGTATCGCCGTCCGCAAAATTGGCGGTTTCTCGGCGGTTTCGGTTAAATATGGAAATAGTGCCGCTATTTTGGGCACTTGGCACAAATACAAATCCGTTCATAAGATTCTCCCTGATTTTGGTTGTTTTTTATTATTTGTCAAAATCGTCAAAATTATTAAAATAAACTTGCAAAAATCTCTATTATATATTTCGGTTAAATTTTTGATAATATTAGGGGTTTTGCAAAATTTTTGAAAAAAATGGGCTGTTGCAAAAATGGGCAAATTATCCGCATTTTTCGCAATAGCCCGTTACGCTACCCCTGTGGGGACTCGAACCCCAGACCCAATGATTAAGAGTCATTTGCTCTACCAACTGAGCTACAAAGGCAAATTATTAAATTACAAAAATATTGTAGCATATATTTTTGTAGAAGTCAAAAAAAAATTTTTGAAAATCTATTGACTATTTTAGTCAGCCAGTATATAATATAATTATTCCGTGGTATGCTAACAATATCAACTAACCTCAACAACTCAACAACTCAACAATGAGGAAAAGAACAGGAGAATGGACTATGAAAGCACCAAATATTACAGAAACAATAACCCCGATATTAAAACAATATGCAGTAAGTAAAGCGGCTTTGTTTGGTAGCTACGCTAGAGATGACTATACCGAAAAATCAGACGTAGATTTAGTAGTAGACATAAGTTTTGAACATTGCTTAGATGTTTTGGATTTGTATGAACAGCTTGAAAATACTATACAGAAAAAAGTTGACATTATAACTTTGTACACTTTGGAACAAGGCAGCCTTACAGACCCTATTTTGAACAACATTCGCAAAGATTTAAGGTGGTTTTATGAAAGTTGATGGTTGGGGTTACATAGAACATATGATTCGTGATTGTGAAGATATTGTTGAGGTTTTGGAGGAAGTGATTGATTACGATACTTTTGTGGCACGTCGTGTATTACACAAATCCATAATTTATTCTCTGCTCAATTTGGGGGAAAAGATGAAGAAAATATCAGAAGAAGATAGACTTCAAGCACCTAATATTCCGTGGAAATCTGTAATTCAATTAAGAAACATAGCCGCACATGGTTATGATAATCTTGATTTGCGTATTGTTTGGAAAATTGCTTCAAATGTGCCTGCCATTTTGTTATACCTGCAACAACAACAATCTGCCAAGACAAGTGAGTTATATCCAAAAGAACCAGGAGAATATATAGGTCAATTAGCAGACAAAGACAGGTTTATTTGGACAGAAAACGGTTGGGATTATAACAAAAAATAACAGCCAAAGCAAAATTTTCGGCTGTTATTTTGTCAACCGAAAATTTCTAATCTCCAAGCAAATGCTGTAATTCCCCCCAAAAAAAATTTTTTTGAAAACCTATTGACTATTTTAGTCAGCCGATATATAATATAATTATTCCATTGACCAAACCAGTCAGAAAGGAGGGAAACCCCATGCAAACTCCACCAACCGCCCTAAAATTCCTACAAATCCCAGAAGAACCCAAACGGGATAAAATCCTAAACGCCGCAATGAAAGAGTTTCGCTACGGCTACAAAAAAGCGTCCACGGACACAATAGTGCGAGATGCGGGAATCTCCAAAGGCTTGCTGTTCTTCTACTTTGGCACAAAACAAGGGCTTTACGAGTTTCTGCTGAACTACACGACCAACCTCATGCGTTCCGATTACTTTGAAATGCTGAACCTCGCACACCGTGATATTTTAGAGGGTTTTTGGCAGATGTCCCTGCTGAAACGGGATATTTGCTACCGTTATCCCTACATTTACGATTTTATCAAGTCGGCGAACATTCACAAAGACGACATTCCCGCCGCAGAAATCGCCCAAAATTTGGCAACGCAACAAACCGCCGTGCTGGCAGAATTATACGCCGCTTGCGATACGTCCCTTTTTCGCGCCGACATCGACCCGCAAAAAACTTTCAACCTAATATACTGGGCGGTAGACGCATTTTTTGACGACATAGATTCAAGGATTGACGATTGGAGCAACGAAAACTACGAAACTTTTCTTAAAGAGTTGCGTGAATATTTAGACATCTGCAAACGTTGTTTCTACAAGGATTAAAACCGTGGGGCTCCGCCCCACACCCCGCAAGGAGCGCGCCCCTTGACCCGCACTTTTTGCGTGAATTTATAATGACTAAAGGAGAATTTTTTATGAACACTGAAAAAATTGAAACACTTGAAACAAGCACCACCGAGGATGCAACCCTCAACAAGCCCGTAAATCTGGGCTTTCTGCTAAAATTTGCACTGCCGACAATCGTGTCAACCTTGCTGCAAAGCACTTTCGGCATCATAGACGGCGTGTTTGTTTCACGCATAATTGACGAGTACGCATTGTCGGCAACTAGCCTAGTTTGGCCGTTTTTGATGTTCGTGCTGGCACTTGGTTTTATGTTTGGGATAGGCGGAAACGCTCTGGTTGCGAAAGAATTGGGCGAGGGCAAGTTGGTTCGCGCGCGGCAGAATTTTTCGATGATAGTTGTCGTGTCGTTTGCGGTAACGGCGGTTTTGTCGCTGTTTGGGCTACTTTTGCCCGAGGTCGTTTTGGGCATTTTGGGCGTAAGTCCAGAGGTTTTTGATATTGCGTTGGAGTATCTTACGCCGCTAACTTGGTTTTTGCCGTCAATCACGCTGGGCGTGATATTTCAGCAATTTTTGATAACCGAGGGCAAGGCGCATTTGGGCATGATTGCAACGATAATCGGCGGCTCGCTGAATATGGCGTTAAACTGGCTGCTTATCTACTATTTTGCGTTGGGATTGCACGGCGCGGCGTTGGCGACCAGCATCGGCTACACCGTTCCTGCGATTTTTGGGCTTTTTTACTTCATTTACAACCGCAAGCGGGTGGGCGGAATGATTTATTTTGTAATGCCAAAATTCCGCATAACGGCGTTGGCGACTTCCGCTGTAAATGGGCTTTCCGAGATGATTGCCATGATGGCTGGCTCGATAACGGGTGCGTTTATGAATAATATTTTAATGGAACTAGAGGGCCCGATGGCGGTTGCGGCTGGCGGAATAATGTTCGCAGGAATGGGCATAATCACAAGCATATTTTTTGGCTATATTTGGGGGATTGGCCCGATTATCAGCTACAACTACGGCAAGGGCGATTCCGAGCGGCTGAAAAAGCTGTTCAAAATCAGCCTTGCGACGGTTTCGGTAATGGCGGTTGCGGCGATTGGCGGCAGTTTTGCGTTCACCGACCTATTTATCAGCATTTACATAACCGAGCCGCAAGTGTATTTTGACGGCGTTTGGTTCACGTTGCCGATTGTGGAAATGGCACACAGCGGATTGCGCATAATCAGCTTGGGATACATTTTTGCGGCGATAAATGCCTTTGGTTCGGCGTTATTTACGGCTTTGAACAACGGCAAAATATCGGGGCTGCTGGCGGCGTTGCGGACGTTCGGTTTTGTGATGTTGTCGTTGGCGGTGCTGCCGCTAGTTTTCGGCGTGGACGGCGTGTGGTTTGCAATGCCAGCAGCGGAAGTTTTGGCGATTTTTACCACTGTATTCTTTGTTTGGTGGTATAGGAAAGTGTATAATTATGCGTAAAAGTGCGAAAATATTCATTTTGGGGCTGATTTTGGCGGCTTGCGGAAATTATGCGGAAATGTCAGAAACGGCGGAAATAACGGATATAATGGAGATAACGGAGATTTCAGAAAATTCTGAAATCTCCGCACCTACTGAAATGGCGGAAATGGCGGAAACGGATTTTTTAGTGAAACCAGCTTTGGAAAGATTTATCGCAGAGCAACCGCAACTATTTGCAGAACTGGAAATCAGCCGAGAAACAATATTACAAAATCCGCTATCCGCACCATTTTTCAACCAACATGACGAAACAACCTGGGATTTTGCGTTGCTCGCCGCCGTGAACGACGAAAAAATCTACTTATACGGCGGCTCGGCGGTGGACGGCGTGATTTTACACTACAAAGGGCAGCAGCTATTTTTTGAAGATTGGCTGTGGACAGGGCGAACATATCCGCAAGTAAGGTATTTTGCGGATATTCGGCAACTTGCAATAATTTTGCCAGCTGGCAGAGGAACAGGCGTTTCGTTTGACAACTTGTATATTTTGTCCTTTAACGAACTTGACGAAACAGGCGGCTACACATTGGCGTATTTGCTAGGCACAGCGGCACACGAACGGCTGGAAAATATGTCTATTCACAGCGTTGAAAATAACTCGTTTGTATTGGATTTTTTTGGCGAGGAAATTTTGGTAGAATTGGAAACAGAATTGGAAACAGAAGTAGAAAGTACGGTTTCAAACAGCATTTTAGGCGTAAACACGGGCAATATTGCCAATTTTGAATTTTGCGAAAACGCAATAATATCGCGCATTGCCCTTGGCGTTGAGTATGAACGGGGCAGTTTCGGCGGCTTTTTCGGGGAAGTGCGGTCGATTGCAATTTTGGCGAACGGCGAAATTTTGCTGACGGAGCAGGAATTTTGGCAATATTAACGCTTTACCGCATGATATTTATCGTACAAATATCATGCGGTTTATTTTTTGCAAAAAAATTTTGCATTTTCGTTGAATGTATGGTACAATTCTATAATATACTCATTCAAAAATGCGGGTCAACGGTTTTTAAGTTGATTTAACCAAAATTTAGTACAGGAGCAGCCATAAATGACAGATATATTAAAAACAATTTTCACGAACAACAAAATATTTTATGCGGTAATATTGCTTGTTATGCTGGTGCAAGTGTTTCCGTTTGGTTTCGGTTACGTTGTAATATCGGACGATTGGTTTGCGTACGCACTTTTGTCAACCTATACCGACAACATTGCTCATGCAATAAGTTTTTACGGGCTGTACGGCTTTCGGCCGCTTGCGGGTATTTTGGATTTATTGCTGATTGCTCCGCTGTGGCCTAATTTAGCCCCTGCGTTGCTTGTTATAACTATTATGCGGTTTTTGTTCATACTGTTGCTGGATAACGTGCTAACTAGGTGCGATATAGCTTGGGGACGTGCGGCAACCATTTTTTTTGCGTTTTTCCCAACTTTAACCGAGGCGGCTTATTGGCTAAATGCGTCCACGCGCATTGTTAGTGCTGGCTTTTTTGCGATGCTCGGCGTTTACGCAATGTTCAACTACATAGACAAAACCAGCCAATCCCACAGAACGCAATTTTACATTTACGATAAATACAACAGTTCGATAGATGCCCACAAAAACGTTTGGCTTGCGGTGGCGTTGTTTTCGGGGTTGGTGGCACAGGCATTTTACGAGCAGGGAATTTTGTTCGCATTTACGATAACTTTGGGTGCGTTGCTGTTGCGCCGCCACGATATAAAAAGCAGGTTGCTCTACGTTTGGCCTTTTGCCAATTTGGCGATTATTTCGGCGTATTATTTTTGGGTTAGCATCAGCGATGTGGGACATTTAACAGGCCGCACAACGCTAAACTTGAACATTTTTGGGCGTTTTATAAGCGTGATAACTACAATTTCGTGGGCTTTTATACGAGAACAAGCGCCAACCGTGATAAATACTGCAACCTGGGGCATCGGCTTGTTGCTAAGCCAGCACACAATTTTAACCATAATATTGGCGATTTTGTCGGTTATTTTGGCGTTTTTTGTGGTGCATTCGCCGCTTACACCAACCAACAAAGCCTTATCGGCGGCGGCGGCGGCGGTGCTTGCAATATGCACGTTGACAATATATTTCATTTTGGAGGATAACTGGGTTTGGGTACGCAACTTTTATTTTGCCCTTATTGGATTGGCAATTTTTGCGGAAATGCTGGCTCGGTTGCTATTGGGGAATATCCCGCAAAAAAAGCCGAAAGTTATGCAAACGGTGGTAATTTTGCTGGCAACGCCGATAATTTTTGTGTCTTTGGCGGGTTTTACCTTGGAGATTATTTCGTTTAGGGCGGTGCAAAACAGCGATACGCAAATTGTGCTAAACGTTTTGGAAAAAATGGACGAATGGGAAATAGCCGAAAATTCGGAAATTACGGTTGGCTTGTTTGCACCGCCCATCGCCCACGAGCCGCAAATAACGCCCCGCATAACCAGCCTTTCTGGAGTAGACTGGGCAATAAACGCCCATATTAGGGGCATTATCGGTAGCCGCGAGCACCCATGGTTGCAACCTATTGCAAACGGCGAGCAGTTAAATTTGTCAACCTTAAACGTTGATTTTCTTATAACTTTGGACGAAAATTTAGATGTCCAGCAGTTATATTTTGACGGCGAACATTTGTTTTTCGCTGATACAGACGAGCCTTTTGGCATGATAATAACGACCGAGACGGGCGAGAATGTTTTTTATATGGGGTTTTTTGGGGATTAGGGTTTAACGTTGCTAAATCGGAATGGGCAAACGGCGATCGTCCCCTGCGTATGTTTAAGTAGAAATATCGGAACGGGCAAACAGACGGACGGTTGTGGGTAAAAACGGGCGACCGACCCGCCTGCCGGACTGGCAGGGGACGTTCGTCCCACCTGCGTACACTTTTATTGAATCATTGGGGATTAGACGGACGGGCGACCGAGGACGGTCGCCCGTTCCCCCAAAAAATTGTTTAAGCCCCTACCTGTCTGCCAATTCTTATTAGGTTAAACCAAATCTACCTAAAAAACGCCCGCTTAACCGTTTCCACATTAGCCGAAAGCCCTTGCAAAATCAAATCGGCAATCGATAACGCCGCCATTGCCTCAACAACAACAACTGCCCGTGGCACAATCAGCGGATCGTGCCGACCGCTAATTGTTAGCTTGATGTTTTCGTGGCGATTATTTATTGTATCTTGCGTTTGCCCGATAGACGAAGTCGGTTTTACTGCCGCCTTAAAAAAAATAGTCGAGCCGTCCGAAATGCCGCCGTATACGCCGCCAGCGTTGTTGCTGCGTTTTTTTACTGCTCCGTTTTCCCTGCCCGTCCGGCAGGCGGGCATATACATAATGTCGTTGTGCTTGCTGCCGTTCATTTTTGCCGCATCAAAACCCGCACCAAACGCAATGCCTTTTACTGCTCCTATCGACAAAACCGCTTGGGCGATGATTGCCTCTAGCTTGCTGAATACAGGTTCGCCGATGCCAGCTGGTATGTTGAAAATTTCGCACATAATTTCCCCGCCTAGCGAATCCTCGGCTTGCTTGGCTTGCTCGGCAAGTTGGGCGGCTTGATTGTAGGCGGTTTCGTCGGGCATATTTAGGTGGTTTGTTATTGAAAAATCGGGGTTTGTTACCGCTACATTGCCGATAGAATATGTGTAAGCACGAACATCAACGCCCAAAACTGCCAAAAATTTTTTCGCAACTGCTCCGCCAGCCACGCGCGCCGCCGTTTCCCGCCCAGAAGAACGCCCCGCACCACGATAATCCCGAAAACCATATTTCAAATCGTATGTATAATCGGCGTGTCCTGGGCGGTATGATTCTCTGTCGTAATCCTCCGAACGCTGGTCGCGGTTTTTTATCAGCATTGAAATGGGCGTTCCCGTGGTTTTTCCCTCGAATGTTCCCGATAATATGTCAACTATATCTTCCTCTTTGCGGGGCGTTGCGAACGGCGAAACGCCAGGCTTGCGGCGGTCTAACAATTTTTGTATGTCTTCGTTTTCCAATAAAATTCCTGCTGGGCAACCGTCAACTACTGCTCCGATTGCCTTTCCGTGGCTTTCGCCCCATGTTGATATGCTAAATTGCTTGCCAAATATTGATCCTGCCATAAGAAATCCTCTTTCTAAAATTTTGATATGCGGATAATATCCGCCAGTTGTGCCTTGTTGCGACATTCAAATCATAACATAGCTACTGTACAAAAAGCAAGTGGTTTTTTGCCAAAAAACTTTACAAACATAAATTATGTGTGTATAATACAAATATGAATAATATGTTTGAGTGGGACGAAGATAAAAACAAGTTGAATATTGAAAAGCACGGGATTTCATTCGTGATTGCCCAAATTGCTTTTGACGACCCAAAACGCATAATTCTTGCCGACGAACATCACTCACAGGAAGAAATGAGATATTTTTGCATTGGAAAGGTTGGCGAGATGGTTTTAACCGTCCGATTTGTGATAAGAGATAGCGTAATTCGTATTTTTGGTGCAGGGCATTGGCGAAAGGAGAGGAAATATTATGAACAAACAAATAAAGTACGTTGAAGAAACAGATGCTCCTGATGATGTTAGAGAAAGTTTTGACAGGGCTGTGGTAGTTCCTAGTTTTAACATGACACCCGAGGAGATAAAGGCATTTGGGGATAGCAGGAAGAAAAAAGCAATCACAATACATCTAAAAAACCAAACTATTGAAAATTTTAAGCTATTAGCAGAAAAACAAAATATTAAATACCAAACAATAATAAGCGACCTTTTGGACGATTATACAGAGCAACATCTTTTGCAACGATAACCGCCCAAAAGCCGCACTACGTTACAGCCGTCTAGTCGACAGCTTTCTTTTCAACCTCTAAACTTCCCCCAAACTCCCCAACAAAAACGCATACAAATCCGCACGCTCATCAATAAACTTGCTAACTGGCTTTCCATGCCCATGACCAGCCGATTTCTCAATGCGTATCAACAGCGGATTTTCCCCGCCGTCCGCGGCTTGCAAAGTCGCCGCAAACTTGCGTGCTTGCCCTGGAACAACTCTGTCGTCCGTGTCGGCGGTCATTATCAGCGTTGGCGGATATACCGTGTTCATTTTAACATTGTGCAACGGAGAATATTTATACATAAACGGAAATTCCTCGGCGTTTTCGGCGTTGCCATATTCGCCCGTCCACAGTCTGCCAGCCGTAAACAAATGATAACGCAACATATCAATTACAGGCACAGCAACCACAACCGCACCAAATAAATCTGGACGTTGCGTTAAACAAGTCGCCGTCAACAGTCCGCCGTTCGAGCCGCCCATTATGGACAACTTTTTAGTAGCCGTGTATTTTTCCGCAATGAGATACTCGCCAGCCGCTATGAAATCGTCAAAGACGTTTTGCTTTTTTTCCAACATTCCCGCACGATGCCAATCTTCGCCGTATTCCGAGCCGCCACGCAAACACGCAACAGCGTAAATTCCGCCTTTTTC
>JGI24700J35501_10930474_pt1 | contig 14563 bp, 8 predicted proteins | sample TergutTh196P1_FD_35501 | JGI IMG/M metagenome (IMG submission 35501) | reverse complement strand
TGTCCTCCTGAAGATGGGCATGTTGATGCTCGAAACATGTCGAGGATTGTAATGTAACATACATGTTGTTAATGAATAAAGGAATTGTGCATTAAAGATGGTAATTGAAATAAGTCTATACTATGATGCATGGTCAAAAAAAAAAAAATATATTAAGGTGTTTACTGGACAATCAACTAATCTGCTATATCTGTTGTTCTGGTTTGAAGAAAATAAGACACGAGTTTGCCAGCATGAACCATGAACAGAATTTTCATCCAAATTTCAAATTTTCAAGACTAAAGGGTTATAAACTAATTTCTGTGTTTTATGTCTTCCACTTTTAAAACATTAACTTTCTACAGATGATTTAATTTCATGGGTAACTTCAATTCCATTTTTAATAACAGCATATGTGGGGAGTGGGGGGGAGATATCATGCTGCATCAGTTATCACTATATGTTTCATGACATTAATGTTTGGACTGACAAAATTAATAACAGGTATGAACTGTTCAAAATGTTAAGTACAATAATAATGTGCTTGAATGAAAACACAAAAAACTAAGGAAAAACTAAATGATCCACCCTACCTTCATACAAATGGTCGGACAGACTCAGAAATTATGTAAGATGCTATATAGATGAGGGTTGCATAGAAGCAAAAATGTGTGAGTGGTGAGGAATATTTCATTAAATATCCAATTACTGTATTCCAATGTGTTCCCATTTGATCTTTCAAGACTAGATATAACATATCTTTTTGTAGCTATACAGAACTAGGAATTTGTCCAGGAACAGAAATCTAAACAGAGAATGCTAAAAATGCTTGCATTCTTGAACATTCTTAGGCAGCCAGCCATACATACCTTCTTGTCTAAACACTGCACATTGTTCAAAATCATATTTCTTATAAAAACCCTCATTCTGAACTAGCTCTCTTAAAACAATAATCATCAAAAAGCTAATACATAAGTACCAATACTGCATCAGTAACACAACACATGCCATATTAGTATACCACACAGGAGCATACCGTGTGGAAGCTAAGATTTCGTAACAACGTCTTCATGAGCACTTCAGCAAGATGTAGATCTTGACTTCCCAAACGATCCTCTGACTCTGCAGAGTAGCTATACCCAAGCAATGATGATACATGGCTGTGATCCTCTAGACTTGTTAATATGATACCAAGTAACATTTTCTGCAAAAGAAAGCACATATTCATAACAGATATAAAAATATTTGTAGTTTAATGCTCTTTGTGCACAGTTAAAATTATCTCTGCTTTGTACTGTGAGTTAAAAATAGTCCTTTGAGGGACAAATACTTCAAAATGTTTTGTCATGCTGAAGAAAATAACATTCGTGTGGAAGGCCTTACAGTTAAGAAGAATGTTAACAAACCAGCATTAAAGACAGAAACTGATTTTCAGTGTTCAAACAGCTGGCTTCAAAGATTCATGTTACCACAAAAAGTACATAGTGCCAGCTGTGTATTCTCAGCCTTCCAACACATGGCATGAAAGTGTGACATCAACTGACCAATTGGGTTGTGATTTATAGCTGTTGTGTATGTGGTTGGTTTATGCTGATAGACATAAAGAAACACCTTTATATTATGGGGCGTTCCAGCTGTTATGTGGTCTGATTATGACAGCATTAATATTGTACTATACTACTGAATTACAATTCACCTGGCCATTGGAGAGGTCAGGTCCCTGTGGAAGTAGCGAATGGAGCAATTCCATCCGCTCCCTCAATGGGGGAAGCAACATTGGGGCTCCAATGGCAAGAGTTTCACTTACAACAGTTTTCACACTCGTTGGAGTTGGAATATCAACCAACCTGAAGAAAGCAAATTAAAAATGCAGCTCAAAACAAATACAGGAGTAAATTAAACCAAATGTAAGAATACTAGATATGTGCTATGCAAAAATAATGCTCTACATTATTACATCTGTACATGTAACATTCAGAAGTTGTTTGCAATGCAAAAGCAGTAGTTATAAATACGCAAACTTATGATCAACAGGCTTCTGTTGGTGTTCAGCAGACACACAGTAGGCCAGTCTATTAAATTAATCTTCTGAAGGTCTGTGTTTGCATATATATATGCACATAGGAAAATACCCCTAGAGTTGTCCTCCACGATGACAGTAGTGGGTGCCACCGAAACATGTCGGAATGAAGCTTGACTGTAAAAGTATTTTTGAATCGTTGTATGTGCACAGTGTTGGCTCAATATGTAGACAATAACTCCTACAAATTATATTTAGATAACAAAGAAATTTACTGAATTTTTTTGTAAGACATGTTGCATAATCTGTTTTATTTTCCACAAAATGCTATTTACTTCATAATTCTAGCTTTTTCTGTTCAACTAACACATGTTTCACACCATGTACAGAAATTTAAATATGCCACCCCCAATAGGCTAAAGGCTAATTTAACATTTTCACTGCCACAGGCTTCAAATTATGACCCCAAGCAAAGAACTTTAACGCACTTATCATGAACCTAAAAACAGCATTCACATAAGTTCAGTGGTGTGCGCACACACACACACACACACACATGCAGTTTGTCACTCATACACTAAGGGATGGCACAGGAAAAAGAATCAGTAGGTTTGTATCCCAAAATAAAGCACACATTGAATGTATCTTAGCCATTGGACAGTGTTTCACATAAACAGAGCCACAAACTTGCAGAAAATCTTATTTTCCAAATAGACAGATCTCTTGAACTAAATATATACAGTGGCACTTTGCAATAAATTTCAAGGTTTCTTGTTTTCTTTTCAATTCTGACATTTGAAGAATTTTTATAGGACAGAAAATAGCTACGAAATAGTATCTATGTTATACTATACATGACAATGGTATCACAGACTTGTCATGAGGACCCACACAGGAAAGCAGACGATGCCAAATACTTGTTTCCACAGTGGTACTTCAATAACAGGCAGACAGAAGATTTAAAAAAAGACCATGTTACATTTGTTAATCATTAATTTTATATATATTCATTAATACACTAGAAACCACATTCTAACTAGGAATCCAACTGTTTGTGATACTATATTCACTGTCCTGACTTCAACATCTGGTACACAATTGTTTTGAAAAATCATCTTCTTAATCTTTAGGTGCCGGAATTTTCTTTTAAATTTTAGCACAACCTGTATTTAAAATGTGAATAATACAGAACCAAAAAAGGTAGCATTATGAAATAAACGGCATTTTGAAGAGGAAAAAAACAGAGAGTGTGCAGCGTGTTTAAAATATTCAGTACGTACATTTGTTGAATAAATATATTAAATGCAAACTCTGGAGGTTAGCGGTGCGGTACAACATATATATATGTCATTAGGCGGCTAAAGGTTAAGCCGTATTTAAAAAATTATGACAGTGCTGATGTGAATTACTGCAGCAAGCCATACCAACTGAGAACTGTTACAAATGATTGAATTGCTGGGCATTTCTTTCTAAGTGCAGTAATTTACTAACCTGAAGAGTAAATGGCGAAGTGGTCTGGCCTGGCTACCCAGAACAGATGTGGCAAGACCTCCAGTAAGTGCCAGTGACAAATGTGCACTTAACAATTTCAGGCAGAGGAGAACAAATTGGTGATGCTCCCTAAAATGATGATCAACATGCTAATACCACTTAAACAAAGAAGTACTCATATTTTACAGAACATTCTTAATGGGAGCAAAGTAATTCATAATTACCCAAATGTTGGGAAAGGTGGTGGACATGAATCCTGATTAAAACCACTGCAATATTTTTCAAGAAAGGAACGTAGTAAAGAAAATGTGCCTTCCTGGAGGTCCACGCAGAAAGGCCGATGCCAAGTTACAACTTGTCTGAAAAAAGTGAATACATAAAATTATGCAACTGTGTTTCCCAAGATCTGTGTTTGTATATCTTCTACTTTAACTGATAAAAATGTTGCAATGACTAACCTGTCAGAAGGTAAGGCAGTCCAGAACACACTATGTGATGTACCAGCAGATATCTGATTCACAGGAACACCCTCTAGTCCAAGCACTCTCTGTGGTCGAGTGATGGGACTGGTTGAATGACCCTGGCCACATTGCCCCATGGAATTACTGCCCCAAGCAAAGACTTCACTGTCATGTGTCAATGCCAGAACATGAGAATCTCCTACTGCCACATCAATAATCCTTACTGCTGCCAAGTCTTCTACTAACTGAGGCAAGAGAGATGTTGTCTCACCTGCAGTAATGCCCAAGCATGGACCAAAACCCCAAGTATACAACTGCAATTAAAACCATGCAAAGTATGCTAAGTTTATGAAAGATAACAATATAGTTTTGTGAGTCATGAAAGTCTGAGAGATGGTTATCATTAAAATGTAGGTGGCGGCATGTTCCTCTGCAATGTTGGTAACACTCTATCTTACTACGGTTTCCTAAACCACTAAAACACAGTATTCATCAGAATTATTTCATTTACCAACTTTAATGCACAATTCTTTATTCATTAACATTGTATTCTCACAGCATCTGGTATCGTCGCTCTCTGTAAACGGCTGCACAGTACACCAGTTAAGAGTGGACTGCAGTCCGCTCTTAACCGGTGTACTGTGCAGCCGTTTACAGAGAGCGATGATATCAGATGCTGTGAGAAGACAATTTTTCCTCCTGAAGATGGGCATGTTAATGCTTGAAACATGTTGAGGATAGTAGTGTAACATACGTATTGTTAATGAATAAAGAATTGGGCATTGAAGTTGGTAAATGAAATAATTCTATACTATGATGCATGGTCAAAAAAACATCAAACTATATTCATCATCACTGATGTGAAGACCTCAAATGTCATATTTATGTAATTTTCATACCAAAAATTTTATTAATACCACATCTATGCTTCATTCTCTTATACAGCAAATTTTCATTTCACAAGGATTCTCCTTTGAACAAAAAGAATATTCCATCCTCTTCCATGTCTCAAGACCAGGCATCATGACTGGAATCTTTCTCTCACTACTGTGTCAAAAACATATTATTAGTCAGCAATTATCACAACACCTAGAGGTTTAAATGCACTACCTTTTATGAAGGAGAGAAAACATGCATTTCAAACTCATAAAATCAACAGTGTTACATCTTTCACACATTTACATCAGCCGCAATCAACAATGCCTGTACGAGCTACAGAAAATCTCTCTTACCATCTCCCCATGGTCTTCAGTTCTTTCGTGTGCCATGAAACAACACTGTCTACTACTAGGGCAATGTAGCGCTGATGACAGAAGAATGAGTGAATACATAGCAGTGGTGGAATAATACTGACAGGAAAAAACTGAAGAACACAGACAAAAACTGTCCCATTGCAACTTTGTCCATGACAAATCCCACATGGACTGACCCAGAATGAGAACCCAGGCATCTGTGATAACAGGATGCTAACTTCCTCAGCCATTGCATAGCTGATGAGGTCTTCATGTGAAGTTGTCATTACAAACGCAGAACATGTTTAATTTTGTGCCTTATAAGACAACCCCATATTTTTCATATAGTGGATTATGAAAATCTCTTATCTCATATTCATGTCAACATGGAACTTAAATGAAAAGACAACTGAAAAAGGGTCAAATGAAATAAAATCATTGCCAGAATATCAGTCTCACCTGACCATTAGTTGTAAGAGCCAAGGAAAAGAGGCTACCTGCAGCCACTTTTCTTATGTACAGGCCCTGCAATGCTTCTATAACTTTTGGCCGTGAAGTCTTTTGTGTGTCACCATGGCCAAGTTTGCCATTGTCAGCTGAACCAAATGACCACACAGTCTTGCCATCTGCAGACAATGCTATTGTATGAGCACTTCCACATGCTACCGAACCAACACCATTCAGATCTCTAACCAGTGTAGGCACGTTACGGCCATTATAGTCTCCGTGACCTTCAACATAAAGTAAATTTTGTCAAAGTGTAATCTGTGTATGCTTGTAAAATGGACATAATTAGAACCAACACACATTGTATTTTAAACAAAAAATGAGAACTCATTACAGCATCAAGAATGCAGTGTTTATATTTGAAAATCTGCAGTATTCCCAGCCAAAATAAGCCACAAAACAATTACATAATATACCACAATGTATGCTAAAAATTACCTGAGAATCAAAGAGACAATATCACACATAGAGCCCCCATTTCAAAACAAAATTATTTAAATGCACACAACCAAATAAAACATCTGCTACATAACAAACACTTTACTCCCTCAACAGACATATCACATTTTAAAGTAAAGTGTAATTATGATGACCCTAGCCAAGGAGCAAGTGAAAGGCCAAAGAGATACCTCACAAGACTGATGCAATCTTTTCCACATAGTTCTACATTTCTGAGCATTTAAACAGGACTCCAGCAACATGAAGTTTATGACTCAAAAGGTATCCAGAGGTTAGTGTAATTAACATGTTTTGTGTCCCACATCACATCAAACAACACTTCAAAACTTACCACACAAAACTCTGTCTATTTTAATTCAAAATAATGAATCTCATCCTGTGAGTCATAATGAGCACAAAATGGAGTACTTAAAATTAACAACTTAGCAAAATAAACTCTGTCAAAAAATAAGTCATGTGTAAATGCATTCAGTAAACTAAAATAATGTAATGCAGTACACTTTAAGAAAAGTAATGTGTGTACACTCTGGGCCAATTAGAACCTGCTGAGAATATAAATGATCACCGTCCACCTTTACCCCCCAGGATATATTCCTGGTACTCATTTCTGTTACAGGCTGAGTCAACCCCAGGGCCATAGTGCGGCTGGAAGGATTATGTCAATGAAAAATTCCAATGACACCATCAGGAATCAAATCCATGAGCTTCTGGCTTATAGCGCAGTGCCTCAACCAACTGCACCACGGCATGCCCCCACATGTCCAGTGTTCACAAAAGAATAATCAACAAATGTTACTTCTAGCAGCCCTTTGAAAAATTATATTAATCAGAATTTCACACAAAGTTAAAACAGGTATGATCACCAAGATGAGAAACCTGCAACTTCCACTTACATTATAAACAACTTCTACATTTTAAACATAACTTTTAAAATTTCCTGACATGCAAATAACCTGCCAGTTTCATTCAAACATGACAGATCTCAAACCCAATGGAGTTTATTGAGTTGATATAAGTCATAAGCTGAGCAACATTATTCTATTGTCTACAGGTGACATTATATTATACTACCTAATCGCCCATGGTCTCCCTCGCCCCATGTGTATAGTTCACCCTCTTCCGTGACCGCAGCACTGTGTCTGTAGCCAGCATGAACAAACTTCACCACCTTCCCAGACAATGCTCCTGCCACCAGTCGAGGCTGTTTCTGAGTAGTGCAATTTCCATGGCCCAATTTGCCATAGTCACCTACAATGTAAAAATTTAGCTAATTCTCACGTTCAATGACAAAAATATGAACATGGAAATATTTGTGCACAAGAGTATACAATACTGTCTGTGAGATACAGTTTTTTTTAAGGAAGAATCAAAATCTAAGTAAAAAAAAAAACTCTACCAAGAAAGAAACTGCAATGCAAAAGCATACAGGCTGCAGTCATAGGGAGTAAAGGTAAGGTAACACCTGCTTCCACAAATAAGAATCACAAATTTCTTCTGTGCTGGTAAATAGTCTGGGAATATTTACAATTTATATATACCCAGAAAATGAAATGTATCTTCACAGATGTGAAAATAAGGAAACAAAACAGTGAATCAAAGTTGGCTGTATAAATAAATCTGTAACTACTTCTGCACCTATAAATGTATATAACCTTGTAAATGTTTGTAGCCAAAAATGTTGCTAATGTGCTGTTGAAGATTCACTACAACATAATCTGTTTATAAGAGTTTGTGGCATGTCTTATATCAGTTACAAAATATCTTAAAGAAGGAGATTTGAGAACTGAAATAAAATCATGAAAATTATGAATTCAAACCAAAATACTGGTATTCAAACCACATCTGGAAAAGTTATCTATTTCATCACATGTAATTCATAAATGCATAATAACTACCATCTCCCCAGCTGTAAACCTTGCCGTCATCTGAAAGTGCCAGTGTATGACCATCGCTGCCTTTAGATGAAGACACCTTTTTAACAGTGCCATCAATGACCACGCGCTTAGGCTGTGGCTGGTTGTTGGAGTCTCCCAAACCAAGACGCCCATAGCTTCCTTTACCACATGCACTAAGGGTTCCATTTGTGTGGATAATGAAGGAACAGTACTGGCCAGCCTCCACCTGCTGCGCCTGGGTGAATGCCCTTGCAAGACGGGGCACCAAGATCTTCTCTTGGCTCTCCTCTGCAACCTGAAGCAACAATTCTTCCTTCAAAAATAGAAACAGCAAACATGCACATGGCATTTCTGTGTAACACTAACTATCAGCCACATTTCCATGACACCACCCTTACTTTTTTAATCACATCATTTCTCCACATTTTCACCCTACACAGCATAAAAACTGAGAATAACTTGTAATTGGCCGAGCTGACAAGGTGCCACCCAACCACTACACCTGAGGACAGAAATAGATAGAGTTCCTGAAAATTGTGCTTAATTTTTGGTATTTTTCAAACTATAGAACAGACAAAGTTAAAAAGTCAAGCAATTATATTTAAAAAATCACACTCTGTAACCAACCAAGTGCTGACACAGAAGTCCCAACTTGCAAACAGTCTTACAAAATGTATTATTACTACAGTAATTCATAAAAATATTTGAGTTTTCACACCTCCTTGAAATTTTCAGTCATACAGGTGTCAGTAGTCCAAACTAAGGAAAACAAATAAGCTACAACATTACTAGAAACAGTAATTTACAATCTTACCTGATGTGAAGAATTGCTACCGCACACATATACATCACATTTATCAGCCACAGTACTGCTGCATGTCGATGCACCCTGGGATTCATGGTGTTCAGATCCCAGACATGACCTGGTATAATCACAAGCCAGGTTCACCAGCTGTAAGTTAAAACATGGAACACAACTATGATGTAGGGAACTGTACTTCTCTTGGTAGCAACTCAAGGATGAAACTACAGGCTTTTGATTCCTGTGTTGATAATCATACATGAAACTTCTCACAGAATACACACTTCAAAGTACATATCTTCAAAGGAAGTTCTCTAGGCCATTGTTTGTTGAATTACTTTTCAGTTATAACCTTTCCCAGTTCTGTGGAGACTGGCTCAATTAAGTGAATACAGACCAATATGTATGAAAACGGACTGACTGTAAATGGTTCACCAATCAAAGAAATTCTCCTGTTCTGAGATCAGTTGACTCTATCATAAATTTGGTCCTGAATGTGTTGTTTTCAGTCAGCTAAAAGCACTAGAAAATTCAACATCCCTATCCATAAGTTGATGATAACCTCAAAACATTATGAACGAGTGACCTGAAATATCTTTCCTCCCCACTCAAAAAAAAAAATTGTACATGCACAAGCCTATCACCCTAAATACAGTATGTGTATGGGTAGCTATCACATCAAGAAGCAAGAAGTGAACAGCTGCTCTAAATGGAAGTGGAAGAAATTAGTGACAAGTGGTTCTGAAAACAATTTCATTGACTGGGTTGTGACAGAGATAGTGCTGTCAATAAATGTGCTCTTCATGATGATGCTGTAAATTATGACAGCAATAATCATTTCAGAACACCACTTGGAAAGATATGCAAATTACAGGGTTAAAGAAAAAAAATTCCACAGGCACTTCTAGTCCCCACAATACAGTGACATACGCCTAATGAATTGTGGATAATTTTGAAAGTTTTTAAGAACAAATCTCTTGCAGTAATTGTTAAAGAGACAAACAGATATGTTGACCAGTTTCAGCAGGAGACAACTAAGAAGACACAACATTGCAAAGGTGTGTTATGGAGTAGGGAAAAAGGGAAGACAACATTTGTTGACACTACAAATATGATTCTGGTCCTTGCATTAAGTAAGGATTACCACATCAATGTCAGCTATGAAGGTAATTCATGTTCAGTGCATGATCATGAACTACAACTATGTAATGAGGTTTCAAAGCTTAATTTATCTACATTAACTTTTAATAATCCTACATGGTATTCTAACTGCAACATCAGACACAAAACCTAACAATTAATTTGTCTTATTGTATATCATGTTTATTACTACGCTATACACATATACAGCAAAATTCCATTAATCCAACTTGCACAGGACAGGACAGGTGCCCAATTATCGAATGTTCCCAGTTATCTGACAGTACCTATACTGGCCTAAGTCCTGAGAGGTAATTTTTTATACTGCTCCTATACTTGAGGACTGTACAACTAATTACAGGAGTATCCTTTTGGATATGTCTTTCACCTGCTGGTTCAAGGTCATCAGGACCCTCTTCTGTGTTTCCTAGAGTCACCATACCTTCATAGCTGAAGACATTGCTTGAGTAGGACACAAGGGGTCAGGAGATACCAAAACAGTTCATGTACACTCTTGGAGGCCTTTTGAACATGTCCCAGAGATCTGCCTGTCAATGATGAAGCTTTTTGCTGGTAAAAAGCAAAACTTCTGGTCTTGGGACTACTCAACTCAAGTGCCAGATTATTCAGATTAACAGACATCAGATAAAAGGAATTTTTCTATATATATATATATATATAAAGTCAGCACAAAAAAAATACTGAAATAATGAAAGAGTACCTAATCCTTAAAGGCCATAGAAAATTTAAATATATCTTTCCACAACTTCAGTGTCCTTTATGCCCTAGAGAAACTTATCTGAATGTCCTACAGCCTTTAAGCGTTTGGTACTACCCTTATTTACTCGAATGTAAGATGAGGCTTTTTCCTTAAATTTGGCACTTAAATATGTAGTCTTAAATTTGCATATGAAGTGCCAAACCAGACTCACCCAAGGGCTGCATTGCGAGGTATAGACAAAAAAGGGAACAGAGCATGACTGAAGCCAACTCACACAATCTTCTTTTTTGGGGGCTTTGTCTATCATCTAAATTTTACAGATGCATGAGTTTTCTGAAGCCAGCTCTGTTTCTGCCTTCAGGCAAAAAACCACTTACCTGGTGGGCCCCTTACACTCAGTCACAGGGAACCATAGACACAGTAAACTTGATAAGATATGCACCTGAGAACACAACTAGTCCAAAGGCAGTAACAGGAAAATGGCTACTGCAAAATTAAATATTAGCTACAAGACTCAAAAATAAAACCTGGACCAATCCACAAATTCAAACCATACAAACAGCCATGAACTCAGACTGATCAAACCACAGACACAACACAAAAATCCAGAACATGCATATTTAAAATTCTTAACACCACTATCACCATCTGTGGAGAAAAGTGTGAATCTGCATGGGTTCAAGTAAGTTTATACACCAAGAAGTATAAATGTATTATTTCGTCAATATGGATCATAACAGCATGGCAGCATATCTCACCAGAAGCGATTGTGAAGGATTTTAAGTAATGCTGTATATCCAAGGCAATGGACGAGAATGATGATAATATTTGTGGAATGGCAGTGAAGATGATGGCTATGTTAGGGGTGTGAGGAAGACGAAGGTACCATGAAGCTGGAGACAGAGATACAGACTGCTATTGGTAGATAGAATCTGACATGCTTTGTATATTAGCTGTATGAAACTGATAGTAAAATATTTTTTCTTAGCAAATCTTTATTTTTTGGGGGGAGTGGGGGAGTCATCTTAGATTCAGAAAATACATTTTCCCTTGGCAGACGTGCTTTAACTGGGGTGTCATCTTAGATTAGAGTCATCTTGCATTCAGGTAAATATGGTATATTGTCACAAACAAATAACCCCACAGCAACTACAGAGTGCAGTTTTTCCACTTATTTGATCAACACATTTACAAACCTCTTCCATAAGGCACATGGCAGCTTGATAGAGTAGGACCTTCCCAGATTCATCAGATGTTAGGTTATACCACGACTTCCCATCCAGTCCATCACCCTCAGCAGTTGACCTCATTTTTGACATAGCCTTCAAGAAAACAGAGGCTGTTATTTTGGCACCTGTTGTATTCTTGTCATCTTGCTTCCCACATGATGCACACAGAGCCATGTCAACCCACTCCAATAAATAGATGAGTGACCCTCTTTGCAATGCAAGCTCCAGTAGTAGTTCTGAAGCTAACAGTTGACCTGAAATTATTTAAAATCTCATTAGAATATATCTGCTTTAAACTTGTCATAAAGCAGCAATGTCAAATTCTTTCAGTGACCAACAAGAAGTGGTGATAGCCATTCTCAATGTTTCAGTACAGACCTAGTGCATATTTGCTGCTGCACATCCTGTGACACTTTGCTAACTTTTGGCTTATATGAGTCTACTTTCAGGGCAGACATAAACAACAGATATTCTGAAATCTGACTTTATATATTTCTCTGTAGAAAATAATTCATAATAACAGACATAAAAATGTGTTGTCTTGCAGCTATGTTTCTCTTGGAATTTTCACTATTTAGGGTGAAAACACCAAACACCAACAATGATACATAGAAAAATAACAGTTTAATGTACTGAAAAATCATATGACTCCGTATGTACACAAAGACAATATCTGAAAGTGAATTGCCAGCTGAAATCTCAGCTAATGCCAATTGTCTGCCAACTCTGCTGTGGATCCATAATGGTAACATGGGGGCCAGGTCTCTTTTAATTCTCACGTCTTGGGACTTGGAGGATATGAGTGATCAATTTCTTGCTCTGCAAGAAGCAACTGTGGTATCAAAATGGAATACAGAATGTGTTCTCATAGCACTGGTTAAAAGATGGAATGCCAACTAGTCTCACTGAATAAGGAACCACAGCAGTTGTCCTACACTTGTCCAGCAATAAGACCTCTGCTGTTATTGCACGGTGCCCAGATTCATAACAGACTCAAGTTAAGTAAAGAACCAATGTGGACATACATTCTCAAACAGGCTTCTAAAATCTTACTTCACCCTGAGGTGGTAAATAAGCTCTTATCTGAAGAAATGGAAATACAGCACATAACCGATCTGCAAAATTTTCTTCAGGCATAACCAAAATGAAACACTTGAACTGGCTGCAGTTTGAACAGTATGATTCACAGTCCAACTCAGATTTTTCTGAGGCCTTTCATTATTAGTCACCTCTATCTGGAAAAATGCATTGTTCCTTGCCTCTTAAGCACTTGTCCACAATAATATTAGCCATTTACTCAAACACATACATTTTACCACCACAATTAAAAGATGCATTATTCTGAAACATATGAGACTAATTAAGTGAAAAAACTGAGCAACAAAGACAGCCTATTTTGCTAAGTAAGCATGGCAATAACCTAAAATACAAAATACATTATCATTACAGCATGAGATAAAACTTGTCCCAACACACAACTCATAAATTACTTCTAACACCATCTTATGGAGTAAACACAACATTATAGCCCAACATGAGAAAGCAGAAACAAAACAAAGTGACTTTACAGAGGTGGTATGGCAAGAAGTTTTAATAGCTATCACATAACCTATATGTACAATTTTAAATATGTTATAGACTGGTGCTATACACTTTAAATTCTAAACATACCCACACAATCAGCACCAGAAGTAGGCAGTGCTGCATGCCTCAAAAACCGAGTAACTTCCTGCAGGCTTTGTGCTCCTAGAGCTGTAATTTGGCTATCGTTAGCCAGGGACAATGGTGGTAGGTTCCGAACCACCTCCGATGCTGTACACAGGACTTCATTGCATAAAACTGGACTACCTGTACACAATAAAAAAAATTATGCACATATGATCATTGACTTACAATATGATGAATATTCAGTTCCACACATACATTTTTAAAAATACCTCACGTATGCCACAGTACGAAAAACTTCTCTTCTGAACAAGAGACATGCCAAAAATTTGGGGGTCAGAAAATTTTGCACCTCCACTGGGCTAATGTGGTGAGAAACTCTGAAAATATTTCTGCTGTAGAGATACTACAGTCTTTAAGAGCAACTCTCAATCACAGAATGGTGTTAGACAAAAGTCTACACACACACACACACATACATGTATGCAAACACACACACACTTATGCTCCAGACACCAGGTCCACCATAAGCATGTAAGTGAAGAATGCCAACAGAAGCACAGTGTAAGTAATGTGCTCCTCATTATACAATTACCAATGAATCAACATGAATTTGATCTGAAATTGGGATTCAATTCCCAGAGGAGCACGGTGGTTTCCTCTACTCCCAAGTATCCTGCCTGGGCCTCAAACCCAACTAGCATCCTATTTAATGGGTACTGGAAGGCTATTTCTCAGGTGTTAAAGTGTCAGTATCAAGAAGCTGGCCACTCTTCAATGTGGACTGGTCTGAACCTTCTAATCTGCACAAGCCACATTTCATGCAAATGGAATGTGCACCACCCATTCATCACAACACAATGACCACTAAGGCTGTTAAACAAGGATTTGGATTATCTACTAACAATAGTTACCATACCAATGGCACATTCAAAGTTCAGTTGTGATTTAAAAAAAAAAAA
>JGI24700J35501_10930475_pt1 | contig 14570 bp, 11 predicted proteins | sample TergutTh196P1_FD_35501 | JGI IMG/M metagenome (IMG submission 35501) | reverse complement strand
AGAGCAGAGCAGAGCAGAGCAGAGCAGAGCAGAGCAGAGCAGAGCAGAGCAGAGCAGAGCAGAGTAGCCTAATTTCCGCATTTTTTGCGACCCCAAAAACATTAAAAACCGCAAAAAACACAAGCAACAAACCATCTCGGCATTTAGCCCAGTTAGAGTTGCTTGTGTTTTTTGTGTGCAAAATTAAAAATACATAAAACATAAACGGAGGGTTTAACTAATGAATGTATCTAAAATCCAAAAAATTGCAAAAAACCTTGAAGATATTGCAATAAAAGCATCTGGCAATGTGTATTTTTTGTATACCATTTTGTTTGCGGTAATTTTCGCAGTTGGGTATAGTCCGTTTTGGCAAAACGGACGTTCTTTTATTAGAGGTGGCGATGGTGCTATACAATGGTTTCCAGGCTTTCACTATATGGGCAGATTTCTTAGAGAAATTATAAGAAATGCCCTGCAAGGCGACTTTAATATTGCATTTTTTGACTTTGGTCTTAATTTTGGTTCTGACGTTTTAGCCTCAAATTTTTTTCCTGTTAATTTTGGTATATTGCACCTTTTTACTGTATTTGTGCCTAGTCGCTACGCTGAAATTTATTTGAACGTTTTTACCGTATTGGGCATATATTTATCTGGCGTAACTTTTATACATTTTGCAAAATACATGAAACAAGCAAATTACGCAAGTATCATCGGAGCATTAACTTATGTTTTTAGTGGTTGGGTTTTTGCTGATCTCACTTGGCATCCTAATATGTTTTTGTACCCTCTTTTGTATTTACCTCTTATGATAGAGGGTTTAGAACGTGCCATTACTGGCAAAAAGCCATACTTGCTTGTAATAAGCACATCTTTAATGGCAATAGCAGGCTTTTACTGGCTTTACATGATTTTAGTGTTTTTTGTACCGTACGCACTTATAAGAGTTCATTATTTTTATCCTAAAAATTACATAAAAAATTTGTTTGGTAAAGCAGGAATAGCGGCTGTATACACTATTTTGGGTTTGCTTATAAGTTCAGTTATTTCGATACCAACACTCTTTTTTATATTAAACAATGAGGGTATGAGGGGATTTAATACCACAAATGTGGAATTGTGGACAATGAACATGAATTTTTATAGAGACTTTTTTATGCGATTTATTTCTGGCAATGCTAATAATGCTCATTTGTTTCTATCGGCAATTTCAATTTTTGCCATAATATGGCTGATTTTCGATGGCACTAAAAACACTTTAAGCCAACGTATGCACTGGCTTGCTTTGGTTGTAGTTTTAATTACTTTGCGACTTGTGCCTTTTGGCAGTATTTTAATGCACGGATTAAGCTATTACAGCACTCGTTGGACATTTATAATTGTTTTCGTGGTGGCTCTTGTGGTAACAATATCAATACCGCATATGCAAGTTTTGCGTAATAAAATGTTTGCGTTTTGCCTGTTAATTACCTCTGTTTATGGCTTTATGGCTACTATTATTCCAAGATACAGAAATATCTGGCAACTAATGAGTTTTGCAATGTTAGCGGCAACTTTAGTCATTTTGGCGTATAATTTTTCTAATTCAAAACCTGCCAAAATAAATGATGATGAAGAAACTGGCAAAACCTTGAAAAGTCTCGAAAAACCTGCAACGAAAAAATCAATCCTTGTATTTTTCGGGATTACAAAATTTAACCCAGATAAAACTTCACAGTACCAGTTTACAGTTCCTAATTTAGATTCAATTTCGCAATCGGTTAATTTCAAACAAATTCTGCTAGTAATGGTAGTCTCTGCTAATCTAATGCTAAATTCGTATTTTGCATTTGGTGAGGGGATAGGAAATATTGCAAATAATTTTCGTGTATTTGGAAGTGTTCACCAACAACACCCTGAAATACCAAGCAATTTAGTGCTTCGAGACAGATTTTTTAGAATAGATACGCAAGCGGTTATGCCAGGTGCTCCAATGACTAGAGATTATTTAGGAATGACCTCTGGCAAGAGCATTACCAACCCTAATTTGTTGCAATTTTTGAATGACCTTGAAAAATTGTACTATTCTGGCACTCCGTTTACAACCTCTTTTTATTTTCAACAATTTGGGCATGAAGTTTCCTTAAACGCCATTGCATCAGTAGAATATTTTGTAACACACCATTCGTTAGACTCAATTTGGCTAAATGTTCCTTACGGTTTTGAAAATCCCACACAATACAACGATTTGAACATTTTCAGAAACCAAAACTGGCTACCATTTGGATTCACATACCAAAACGCAATAAATTACAACGATTTCATGCTATTGGATTCTGTGAGAAGAAGAGAAACACTATTACAAGCGGTTGTTTTGAATAGCAACCAAACAATTCCCAATTTGGAATTTGATACCTACAGAATCCCATTTGAGATTGCCGAAACCAACAATTTAACTTGGGAAGACGGAATATTACGAGTTGCCCAAAATAACGCAACTATAACACTAAACTTTGACGATTCCGCCGCATACAGCGAATTATACATTAGGTTATCCAATTTTATGCACAATACAATGTCAGTAACGAATATGACATTTGATACCGCTACAGGAAGAACCCGCCGTTTTGCCGCACTTGGCGGAAATGTGTGGAGGTATATGTATCACGATTTTAATTATACGCACAATCTAGGCTTTTCTGAAGAGCCTAGAAGTAGCGTTACAATAACCTTTGCACACGCTGGCAATTTTACTTTAGACAACATAGAAATATTAGCCCTACCAATGCAAAACTTCGCCGACCGCACCGCCGCCCTGCACGAACACACTCTAACCAACCTAAATATGCACAACAGGGGCATTCCAGGGCTAACCAACCGCATTACTGGCGAAATTACCTTGCCAGATAGCCGATATTTATTCCTAAGTATACCCTATTCTGCGGGTTGGCGGGCTTACGTAAACGGGCAACCTGCCGAATTATTGCAAGCAAACATCGCATTTATGGCACTAGAATTACCTGCGGGGCATCACGAAATAGAATTGCGTTATCGCACTCCTGGAATGACTTTAGGCTTTATTTTATCTTTGGTTGGAATAGCCGTGTTTGTTTTGCTAGTTAAGTTTTACCCGAAAATATCGGCGAAGTTGAAAATAACTGAACTTGAAATTGCTGAATAACATCTCGCCATGCTGAATTTTTCGCCTTAAATCCCCAAAAAAAATTTTTTTCAAAAAAAGTTGACGGCACACAAAATATATACTATAATAAATTATCCGTGCTAACTGGGGAGGTAGCGGTTCCTTGGTACCTGCAATCCGCTATAGCAGGGGTGATGCCTGTCCTTAGGCTCCTCTTTTGTGGGGTCTGCCCGCAGTAAGTGGCGTTGACGGCTGAGTCCAACGCAATAAGGCTTTATGAACCGCGTCAGGTCTGGAAAGAAGCAGCGCTAAGTAAATTCCCTTATGTGCCGTTGGGGTTCTTAGCAATAGCAAACTGCTGTGGTTACGTCCGGAAAGGAATGTCGACGGTAGGCGCACGGTTATTATTTTTTCCACTATGAAAGGGGAATTTTTATGAACAAAAAAGTTTGTTGGGACAAAAAAGGTGAATGTCCCGTTGGAATAATTGTAGCGGCTATTTTGGTCGTTATTGCTGTCGGTGTTACTGTTGCTCTTATTGTTAGAAAAGTACGCCTAATTTCAGAACATCGCAACATGGACGAAGGTTTTTGGGTTGACGAAGTGGACGAAGACGAAGATGACCACGAAGACGAAGATTTAGAATACGCTAACGAACGCGACTTTGACGAATAATTAAATTAAGTAAACTTTGGGCGTGTTCCTTTGTTGTCGCAATTTTTGGACACGCCTTTTTGTCATTAAAATCATTAGTTTTCGCACAGGAGGCAAAAAAATTGAGCATTATAAAAGATCCAAGTTTAGCCCCAATGGGATTAAAAAAAATAGCCTGGGTAAAGGAATTTATGCCCGTGCTTACGCAAATCGAACAGCGTTTTCAACAAGAACAACCGTTCAAAGGCATGAAAATAGCCGTTTCGGTACACCTCGAGGCAAAAACCGCTTATTTGGGACTGGTTTTGCGGGCTGGCGGTGCAGAAGTCGCTGTTACTGGCTCTAACTCGCTGTCCACAAAAGATGACGTTTGTGCAGGGCTGGCATCTTTGGGCGTAAACGTTTACGCAATTCACGGTGCAACGCAGGACGAATATTTTGAACATCTAAAGCAAACGCTGGCGTTTAAGCCCGATATTATCATCGACGACGGCGGCGATTTTGTTTCGTTGCTGCACGGCGAATGTGCCGATTATGCCGCAAACCTAATCGGCGGCAGCGAGGAAACCACAACGGGAATCCACCGTTTGCGGGCTCGTGTAAAACAGGGAACGCTGAAGTTCCCCATGATAGCGGTAAACGATGCGTACAGCAAATACTTATTTGACAACGTTCACGGCACAGGGCAATCCACCTGGGACGCAATCATGTACAGCACAAACGTAATGCTTTCGGGCAAAGTGCTTGTTGTGGCTGGTTACGGCTGGTGCGGCTCGGGAATAGCCGAACGCGCACGTGGGCTGGGCGCGCGAGTAATCGTTACCGAAATAAACCCCTACCGTGCTTTAGAGGCGGCAATGAACGGCTTTGAAGTAATGAACATGGACGATGCCGCCAAAGAGGGCGATTTGTTCGTAACGGTAACGGGTTGCAAAGATGTAATAGTAAAGCGGCATTACGAGGTAATGAAAAACAACGCAATAGTGGCAAATTCTGGGCATTTTGACGTAGAGTTTAGCAAGCCCGATTTGCGAGAACTGGCTGTATCTGTGGAAGAACGCCGCCCATTTATCGAGGGCTACAAACTGGCGGACGGCCGCACAATTAACGTGCTGGCGGACGGAAGACTAGTCAACATTGTAGCTGGCAACGGACACCCCGCCGATATTATGGATTTAAGTTTCTCGTTGCAAGCCATGAGTGCGAGATATTTAGCCCAAAACGGCAAATCTCTTAAACCAGATTTGTACAACGTGCCAAAAGAAATTGACGAAGATATTGCAATGATGAAAGTTAAGGCAATGGGCTTGGGCTTGGATAAGCTAACCGCCGAACAGGAAGAATATTTGAACAGTACGGGAGAATAGGATTTGAAACGGAAAATCCCCATAGGCGAAAGTTCATGGGGGTTTTTTGAAATGCACAACAATGTGGGCGGATAATTTCGCCCATTTTTTACTTGCACCCCACCCCATTCCCATGATATATGCGGACGAGGTGGAATGATTCATTACATAGGCAGAGCAAACCTACAAGCCCTACATTTGAGCAACTTTCGCCAAATTTTCAAGCCCAACAAACCAATTACTAACGGATAATTCCAAAGAATCCACAACAAAAATTGTCGCATTCCCAGAAAAAGAAAACCATTCCAACTGATTTTGCAAGCTGTTATGTGTGCGAATCAGCACCATGTACGGATAATTCCGCTTTTTAGCGGCTTGCATTAACTTCTGTTTCGCCTCCTGCAACGATTCCTCTTGCTTTTGGATTTTTATTGGAATTTGCCGCCCTTGCTGCATGGTTAAAAAGCCGTCAATTCCAGCGTTGCGTTGCACGGGAATAGCTTCGAGTGATGCCAAAATTTTGCTCTCGGTGGGCGTTTTTGTTAGGTAACAATTTTTCCCCTTTTCTAGCAAAATGGACGTTGTTTTTATGGGATTTTCCGTTCGGCTGGTGGCAATATTTACGGCATCGCTAGAAATATCTATGCCAACAAATCGCCTGTTTAGCAACTTTGCGGCGACTAGCGTTGTCCCGCTGCCGCAAAATGGATCCAAAACAATGTCTCCAACATTCGTGGAAATCTCGATAATTCGCTCCAACAGCAACACGGGCTTTTGCGTGGGATAACCGACCCGCTCGTGGGCTTTTGGATTGAGATACGGAATTTCCCAAACATCGCCAAGCGGTACGCCCTTTTTTTCTTTTGCCCAAACGATATTTCCGCCGCTGTCTGTCTTGTATTTGGATTTGCCGTGTTCGTCTCTCGTGCGTTCTTGCAATATTTGGTCGATGTTCGTGGTTGCGGAATAATCCGTGTACAGCGTGTTGAATTTGCTGGCTTTCGTTTTGCCGTAAAAATAAATTACTTGATGCTGCGATTGCAACGCCGATTTATTGCTGCTCCACCGCTTATAATGCCAAATTATCTCGTTGCGAAAATTTTTGCTTCCGAAAATTTCGTCCAAAATTAGCCGCAAATAATGAGACGCATTTTTGTCGCAATGCAAAAAGATGTTTCCGTCCTTTTTTAGCACTCTGTGGCACTCTTTTATGCGAGATTTCATGTAAATTGTGTAATGTTCCGCCGATTCCCAGCTGTCTTCAAAGTGGTAATTTTGGGCGTTATCACGAGTTTTTAAGTTGTGCGTTTTTTGCGTAAAAAACGGCGGATCGAGATATATCATGTCAACCGATTCCGCTTCTATATTTGGCAAAATTTCCTTGCAATCGCCGCAAAAAATAGACATTTTGACCTCCTAGTTAGCTATATTTTTCAATATTTGGTGCAAATCCACGCCCGTTGCATCCAAGATGTGCTGCCAAGCGGAATCGCCGTAATAATATTCGCCAGCAACGCCTGTATAAAGGGTTTCGAGCGTTTTTTGTATGCGGATTGCTTGTGTGCGGTTCGGATAATAAAACATGACTCTTATCGGCGTGTAGCCCTGGCTTTGAATGGCTTTGACCCTTGTATGCTCCTTTGTGATGTGGTCGCCATCGGTTGTGGCATCTCGCCATTTTATTTCGTAGGCTCTGTTGCCGATTAAGCAGTCAATTTCAAAGGTTTTTGGGCGCGGGCTTTGATTGTTAGGGATTGTTATTTTTTCGGCTTGCGGAAATTTATGCTTAAAACAAGCAAAGGCGGCTTTTTCTAAAAAATCTCCTGCATATTTATACAAAAATCGCCCTTTGTTTTGGTAAAGGTCTATTAGAGAGCCTTCATGTTCATTTATGCCCAAAACCCTGTAAATAAGGTAATGTGCGGTGTTGTCTTGTTGCATTTCGGTTGTTCGGTCGGCGACTTTTTGCTCTAATTTTAATGCAAATTTTTTTGCAAGATTTCCGATTGTTGTTTCTAGTTGATTCATGGTTTTTACTCTCTTTTTTCCTCTCTATCAAACGCAGATTTCTACTATTCCCATTATACTACAACTTGCAACTCTGGTCAATCAATCACCCAAAAACTTTCCCAAAAAACTTGCACCCCACCCCAACCCATGCTATAATAAAGAAAACCAAAAAAAACGGAGGTACCCAATGAAAAAAATAATCATACTAGGCGGAATAATCGCCGCCGTGCTTGTCCCTGTGCTTGTTTTCGCAGTCTGGCAGAACGGCAACAACGGAACGGCGGATTACACGCCGCCCACCGCAACAGCAACCGAAACAACCGCAACAACCGAAACATCACAACCAGCCGCACCCACCACCCAATCCGCCGCACCTGCCGACTTCGCTTTCGCCGCACCCACTTTCTCGCACCCAAGCGGCTTTTTTACCCAAGAATTTGACTTGACACTAGCGGCAGAACCAGGTGCAATTATCCGCTACACCCTAGACGGCAGCGAACCCACGGCAGACTCGCCCATTTTCAACGGTGCGATACGTGTCCATTCGCCAGCACCCACCGAGGAAAACAGCCCGCTCTCCATGGGCATCGTTTGCGGCAACAACCTCTTTAATGCCAGCGGTTGCCACTATTACCGCAGTTGGTGGTGGCACGACAGCTTTCCACGCACACCACGGCTGTACTACAACGGCTTGGTCGTCCGCGCGCGGGCTTTTAACGCAAACGGCGACGGCTCGGCGACCGCCACGCAGTCGTTTTTCGTGGAAAATAACGGCAGGGGCAATTTCAACACTCGCATCATCTCAATCTCCATGGAGCCCGAATATTTCGCCGACCCAGTCGTGGGAATGTACCACAACTGGTCGGACAGAGATTTGCGGCCCATGGTTTACGCCGAGATTTTTTACCCAGACGGAACGCTGATGTTCTCGCAATTTGCCGAGGGCAGGGTCTCTGGCAACTGGTCGCGGCGACACCCCAAAAAATCTCTGCGTCTCAATTTTAACCGTGGCGACGGCGTTGTCTACGATATGGCGGCGCTTATCCCAGACAGCCGTCAGAGTTTTTACTCGCCGCTGGGCGAAGTTGCCGATTTTAAGCACCTTTCCATGCGAATCTCGGATTGGGACAGAACGACAATGCGCGACACCTTGACAATGATGATAAGCGAACCGCTACGCCCCGATATTCAAAATGCGTCCTATGGTGCGGTGTTTGTGAACGGCGAATTTTGGGGAATGTACTGCTTGCGCGAACATCGCAGCGATGTGCAGTTGGCGGCACGTTATCCTGGTGTCAACCCCAATTCTATCGTTGTGCTGGAAGTCGCACCTGGCGGCACGACAAATAATCAGCTGCTAACGCCTGACGATCCGCTCTATCCGTGGGCTGGCTCGGACGGACGGCTGCCCAGCGGACACCCATTGCTACACGTTGACTATGACGAGGGGCGTTCGGCGTTCGAGCGCGACGCATACGCCTCGTGGATGGAGGTCATTGACACGATAAACGGCACAGATATGTCGCTTGCGGCGAATTTCGCACATCTGCAAACGCTCATTTGCATTGACAATTTCATTGACTATTTTCTCGTCTACTACCATTTTGACAACTGGGATTGGCCTGGGAACAATTTTATCATGTGGCGGACGGAGACGTATTATGAGGGGATTCCAGGGGCGGACGGCCGTTGGCGGTTTTTCCTGCACGATTTTGACGAGGGAATGAACGAGCCGCATTTTGACAGAATGCGTCATTTTACGACGCGCGGCACAGGCTGGGTTGCCGAGCCATCGTGGGCAGGAATGCAATCGCAATGGGCGGTTGACATTTGGTATAATTTATTCCAAAACGCTGAATTTAGGGCGTTAGTGGCGGCACGGTATTCTACATATCTTGGCACGGTATTTAACCCAATACGCACAAACGCAGTAATAGATAGGCTTGCGGCGTATCGGCAGCCGACGATTGCCTCGGATTTTTACCGTTGGCGGCTTGACAGTCGGCACGGCGAGGGCACGGAGCGTTGGCTTAATTCCGCCGAGCCGTGGTATGGCGAGGGGATTATGCGAGTGCGTAGTTTTTTGGAGCGGCGCGCGGATTATTCACTTGACCATTTACGCAACTATTTCAACCGAACGGACAGGGCAAATTTGGCACTAGGCTTGGACACAAGCGGTTTCACAGAGGTACGTTGGCAAACGGACAGCACACAAGGTTGGTTTGACATTTCTGGCGCGCAGATACGAGCCGATTTATTTGACCGTGGCAACATAGCGGATTACGGCTTTGAGATAGGCGATTTCCGAGGAAATTATATCCGAGGTTTGCCAATCACAATAACAGCCATGCCGCTTACAGGCTACATTTTTTCACATTTTGAAATCACAGGCGGCATAAGCGGAACATTCAACGAAAACAACCTAACAATAACGCCACCGCCAAACACAGACGAAAGCATCACAGTTCTAGCAATATTCACAGCAGAGTAAAGACAAAACCGTGGGGCTCTGCCCCACACCCCGCCAGGGCGCTGCCCTGGACCCGCAAGGAGCGCGCCCCTTGACCCGCTCATTTTTATAAAGTTTTCCGAAAAAAATGTTACGGGGTCAAGGGGCGAAGTCCCTTGCGGGGTGTGGGGCGGAGCCCCACGGTTTTAGGTTTTAGAGGATTGGTTATGGTAGAGAAAAAGGTTAGGATTTTGCATACGGCGATAGAGGTCTTTAGTGAGGGCGGATTTGAGGTTGCTTCCACGAATGAGATTGCGAAAAGGGCTGGCGTGTCGAAAGGGCTGTTGTTCCATTATTTTGGGAATAAGAGAGAGTTGTATGCGGCTTGCCAATGGTACGTTTTGGACGAATATATTGCGTTTATGGCGGAGCATTTGGATATTGGTATTACGGATTTTTTTGATAGAGTGCTGGCAAATTTGCGAGTAAAAATGGACTTTTGCGTGAGGAATCCGAGTTTTTTGCCGATTATCAATAAAATTTTGTACGAGAAATCGGACACATATGGGCTAACGAGGGCGGAAATAGAGCGGCATTTGCTGGGTAGTCATTTGGGTGCGGCGTTGCGGAATTTTTTCAGCGAGGTTGATATTACGCTATTTAGGCAGAATGTGAATTTGGCGAAGTTAATGGAGTATACGCAGTTGGGCTTGGAGGCGTTGTGGTTGCGATATTCGGCGGAGCATAGCGAAAGTTTGGTGGAGGGCATTGGTGAGTATATTGCGGATTGTGAGGAGTTTGTTGGGTTGGTGAAGTTTGGTGCGTTAAAACCGCAAATTTAGTGTAACTTAATTCTGGCAAAACTTCACAAAATCGCAAAAAAATCGCAATATAAATTGCATTTTTACCAAAACTATGTTAAAATTTTTAGAACAGCAGAGAAATAGTAACACAAATCTGCACCCTTAAAAATTTTTAAGGGGTCAAGGGGAGAATCCCCTTGCGGGTGTGGGCAGCGCCCACGGTTTTAAGGTTTTAGCACAAAAACAGCGAAACAAGAAAGGAACGATTCAAATGAAAAAACTGAAATCCATAAAAATATTAATTTTAGCAACAACGATGGTTATAATGTATTTGGTTGGCGTGCATAGTGCGGGAGTAATCGCTAATGCACAGCCTGGCACAGCAGACGATCCGCTGGTTTCGCGCAGTTACGTTGACAGGCGTATTGCTGAACTAGAGGCTCTTATATTGCAACTAGAAACACCCGCCCAGCCGCCAGAACCGCCCGCTCCTGCACCTGCGGCGGTTAATAGAGAATTGTTTGAAGTTATACGTGCCAACGCTGGCAGCATTTTGCTGGGCGGCGCAAGTACCGAAATTATCCTGCGGGCGGGCGAGGCATCTGTTGTTGCTGGCCCAAACGGGCTTGCAAACGTTACCGCTGGCTGGGATATAATGAACGGGCAAGCTGTGCCGCTAAATAATTTGCTCATTGTGCCGCTAGATGACGGGCGTGGGCTACGCTTTCACACAGATGCTTACTTGATGATAAAAGGCGATTTTACTATTATAGCAAGTTAGGTGGTAAAGAATATGCAAAAAACGCAAAATATTTCAATTATTACGCATATTATGCAAAAAATAGAACTATTATTGGACGGTAGCCTGTTTTTTCGGGGGATTTTGGCGTTTTTTAACGCTGTTATCCGATTTTTTCAGGGCAGTTTTATTGTCCGCCTTTTTGTTGACGATTTTGACGAGAAACGTCTTGAAAATAGCCGCTTTGTGGGCTTTGTTGAATATCTGCTTAATCGCTTTCCCAAAATTTCGCATAATACTGATTATCCCGCCAGTTTGCCCCGATTATTGCAGGGCAGCCGTTTAATCACGTTTTTTACCGCCGCAATGAACACGCCGCTAGTTGGCAACCCGCTAAAATGGCTTGTTGCCGCCTTTCCTGTTTGGGGGCTGTTGGCGATTGTTGCTGTTGCCCCGTTTTTTCCTACAATGTTGCTTGCGGGAATGATTGTTCTGGTTTTTGGTGCGGCGTTGTTTGTTTATAAATTTAAGCTGGATATAACCGCAACCGCCCTGTTTTTCTATATATTGGTTACTTTTGCTATGGCGTATGGTTCGCTTGCTCCAGCATCTAGTATTCCTATTGCTTTTTTGACAACCGCTATAATGCTTTCTTATGTGCTAGTTTACACGTGTTTTAACACGCGCAAATGCTTGGACGTTGTTATGGCAGTTTTTATCTCGGTTGCCGCTGTTACCGCTTTTATCGCGTTTTATCAAATTATTATCGGCTACGTTAATATGACTTGGGTTGACCGAGATTTGTTCGCCGCACTTTCGTTGCGGGTTTATTCCACTTTTGGCAACCCCAATGTTTACGGGGCGTACCTGTTGCTGGCTATTCCGCTTGCGGCGGGGCTTATCTTGTATGTAAAAAATCCGCTGTACAAAGTGTACGCAACGGGCGTTACGGGCGTTTTGGTGGTGGCGTTGGCTTTAACGTACTCGCGCGGGTGCTATTTGGCGTTGGCGGGTGCGGTGCTGTTTTTTATGCTTTTGGTGGAAAAGCGGCTTATTGTGCTGTACGGCTTGGGTTTAGCCGTTGCACCGATTTTACTGCCAGACCACATTATTGCACGGCTGGTCAGTATTCTTAACTTTGCGGATACTTCCACGGCGTTCAGAATATCCATTTGGCAAGCATCTATTCGCATTTTGCAGGATTTTTGGATGGCGGGATTAGGGCAAGGCATCGAGGCGTACAATATGGCGTATCCGTTTTACTCGTTTGCGGCTGTTCCTGCGCCACACGCACATAATTTGTTTTTGCAAGTTTTTTTGGAGACGGGAATAATCGGATTATTGGCATTTTTGGCGGTTTTGGCTTGCTTTTTCCGCACACAATTTTCGTTTATGCGCAACACGCAAGATTCCCGCCGAAAGTTGCTATCTGCCGCAATAACCGCTGGTGTTGTCGGGTTTTTGTTTCAAGGAATGTTTGACCACGTTTTTTATAACTATCGGGTAATGTTGGCGTTTTTCCTGTTTTTGGGGATTGGCACGGCATTAGTTAAGGTTGACAACGAAGGTACACAGCCATGAAAATACTACATATTATATCCGACACCAATATTGGCGGCGCTGGGCGGCACTTGCTAACTTTATTTGAGGCGTGTAATTGGGAAAATTTTAAGTTAGAACTTGCGTTGCCCGTTGGTAGTGCGTTAGTTCCGCTGTTAAAAGATGTCAACTACCACGAACTGCCGTATATCAACGAAAAATCCATGTCCGCCAAAGGCGTTATAGAAATCATAAAACTTATACGAGACATTCAGCCCGATATTGTGCATACTCACGCCTCTTTTGCGGGGCGGATTGCGGGGCGGCTGGGCGGTTGCCATGTGGTTTACACTCGGCACAGCGTTTTTGAGCCATCTGCTAGAAGTACGAAGTTTCCGCTAAAACAGCTGATTGGCTTGGCTAACAATTTTTTTAGCGACGGCATAATAGCGGTTTCGCCAGCCGCCAAGGATATTTTGCTAAAAACGGGCGTTCGGGAAAGTAAAATAAAGATAATTTACAACGGCGTTGCGGCAACAAAAATATATCCGCTGGAGGAACGTGCGAAAATTCTGCAAAAGTACGATATTCCGCATGATAACCCGTTTATAGTTTCGCAAATAGCACGGCTGGAAGACGTAAAAGGCCACAACTACACGCTAGATGCCGCTAAAATATGGGCTATTCGCGACCCAACCATTTTTGTGCTAATCGCTGGCACAGGCCCAATGCAGGAAAGCCTAGCAAAACGCATAAAAGACGAGCGTATAAAAAATGTGCAACTGCTAGGGTTTGTGGAAGATGTGGACAAACTGCTGAACATAACAAACGTACAAATAAACTCATCGTACGGCACAGAGGCGACTTCGCTGTCTTTGCTGGAGGGCATGAGTTTGGGCGTACCAGCGGTAGTAAGCGATTTTGGCGGAAACCCGTTTGTTATAACGCACAAAAAAACGGGGCTAATCTTCCCGCAAAAAGATGCAAGAATGTTGGCGGATATGGTAATTTTGCTGAAAAACGACAACAGTTTAATGCAAAGTTTGGTTCACAACTCGCAAATAGAGTACAAAGAGCGGTTTCGGGACGATATAATGGCACGAAACATTGAAAACGTGTACAAAGATGTTATAGGGAGGCGTTTTATTTTATGAAAATTTTCGCAAATGGCAAAATTTTTGGGGTGCATTTAATGGACATAATTTGGCTGGCATTGCTAGTTTTACTGATTTTTGGTGCAACGCAGCTTGCTGTACCACGGCAAGTACAGGCACAAACGGGCGATTTTCGCATTCGTTACACAATCGAGTTGGGCAACCGCGAACGGGACGACGGCAGACGGCTTTTAGCCACAGACGGCTTTTACCAAAACATTCAAATAGGCGACACACTAACCGAAGCCGCCATGGGGCAAGAAATTGGGCGTATCGTGGACGTTTACGCACTACCATTTGAAATTTCCGCATTCAACGAGCAAACAGGCACATTCCAACTGGCAACAGTTGACGGCCTAGAACTAGTCTACATTGTAGTAGAATCCTACGCAACAGTAACGGAATACGAAACTCTCATAGGACATTTTTCCGTCGGCGTTGGGCGCGGCGTTGCTGTACGGTCAAAATTTTTTGCAGGCGAGGGATTTATTACAGCTGTGGAATTTGATTGACATATATACCAAAACATTAAAACCGTGGGGCTCTGCCCCACACCCCGCAAGGAGCGCGCCCCTTGACCCGCTAAAATTTTTAAGGGGTTTTTAACGAAAATTGTGCATATTTTTTATTTTCGTAGGGGCTGATATTTTCACAAAGCAGATATTTTCACAAAACCGCAAGGCATTATCATTAACTTGCTACTAAAAACCATTAAGAAATTTAGCGGGTCAAGGGGCGCGCTCCTTGCGGGGTCCAGGGGCAGCGCCCTTGGCGGG
>JGI24700J35501_10930477_pt1 | contig 14577 bp, 13 predicted proteins | sample TergutTh196P1_FD_35501 | JGI IMG/M metagenome (IMG submission 35501) | reverse complement strand
GGTCGCCCCTACGTTTGTAACAAATGCAATTTTTCCACATTTTAGTAACCGCTAATTCGCATTAAAACCCTTATTTTTTCAACTTAAACTGCATTACAAGATTATACAAATCGTTGGCTTTTTCTAATAAATCTTGGCTTACGGCGTTGCTGTTTGTGGCGGTTTGCGTGTTTGCGGCGGTCATATCGTACACATTTTTCATGCTTTCGGTTACGTTTTTAACTTCGGCGGCTTGTGCAACGGATTCTTTTGCAATGGATTCTAGGGCGATTCCGCCAGAGTTTGTGGCGTTTACAATTTCTTTTAGGGCTTGCGAGTTTTCTTCTGCCAGCGAAACGCCCAAAGCCACGTTGTCGAGAGACGTTGCAAGCCGAACAGTAGCATCTTGTGCCGCAACCGAACTGCGACTTGCCAAACTGCGTACTTCTTCGGCAACTACAGCAAAACCTTTGCCATGTTCGCCTGCACGCGCCGCCTCAACCGAGGCATTTAACGCCAACAAATTTGTTTGAAACGCAATATCTTCGATAATTTTGACGATACTAGAAATATCATTGCTAGAAGTTTTGATATTTTCCATTGCGGTAACCAGCTTTTGCATTTTAATTTCGCCATTTTGTGCCGCAAGCGAAACCTGGTCGGATAAATCTCTTACTTTGTTGGCACTTTCGGCGTTTGTGCTGGTTTTTTGGGATATTTGTTGCATACTTTCGGTCATTTGCCGCATATGTTCGGCTTGTTCGGTAAAGTTGTTTGTGAGGTTTGTGCTTGTTTGGGCGATTCCCGTTGCGGCGGTTTCAACGCTCGCGGATAATCCCTGAATTTCCAAAATTAGCATACTTAACGATTGCACAAGGCTAGTTATCGAGTTTTTAATGTTGGCAAAATCTCCTTGATAATCTAGCGAAATTGTTATGTCCAAGTTTTTATTGGAAACCTGCTCCAAATTTTTTGTAACGTCGGCTATGTAAGAGTTTATTATCGAAACGCTCTGCAACAGGATGTTTCCTATGTTTTCAAAATTTTTGTAAGAATTTTCGGTGTTTTTATCGGGCGTTTTTGGCAGATAATTAAATTTTAGAATGCCCTTACTAAAATCGGTTAAAGATTCCTGTATACTTAAGCCTTCGATGCGTTGATATTCCATAATTTTGTTGGTTATTTCTTGTGAAGTCAAAATTTCGGTAATATCGTTGGTAATTTCCATGTATGCGACAATTTGCCCATTGTACCGCAACGGCCACATCGAGTGATCTTCGATGACAATATCTCCGTTTGGCAAAGCAACGTACGTTCGAAAGGTTTCCGTGTTGCTGCCGTTGTTTATATTGTTGAAAGCCGTTTTGTAAATTTCCATGCTTTCGTTGCCAAAAATTAGCGAAACCTGTTTTGAATAATCCGCCGTTGTGTAGCCGTACGAAAGACAATTTTTATTCATAAATTTGAACGTGCTATCTGTGTTCAAAATTAAAATTGGATGAGGAATATTGTCAATAAAATTTTGAGTGCTATCAAGGTTGTTGTTTATGCAATTTAGCAACTTTTTGAAATCGTTTTCGAGGCGATCGTTTTGTTGCATACGAACGGCAATATTTCCGCTGGTAAATTCTCTGTTGACAGAATCAACTTCATCGATGAGTACATTTATGGAAAACTCGATGTTTTTGAACGCTTCAGCAAGTTCTCCCATTTCGTCATTTGGCATTATCGGAATATTAGAGCTCATTTTGCCGTGTGCCATATTTTTTGCGACTTCTAACATTAACTTCAATCTGCTGATAATAATTTTTCGCATAAAAATCACGATAATAGCGATTATTATCAAACAAACGGCAATTACCATTAAAATGGAAGCTACTATTTGGCTTGCAATATTAAGCGTACTTATTGCGGTAGAAATTGTGTACCATCCGAAATTGTCGTTTGGTTGCAAAATTACCATTTTATTATTGCCCAAATAATCCACAACTTCGGTAAGCGTGTTTTCGGGAAACAAATCCATAAGACGATAGCCAAGTGCATCCAAAGACATAAATTCGGTGGCGAGATCGGTTGTTGTAATAATATCGCCATTGTGAGCGGCTAAAATAATGTGTTCGTTGGGGTTTACCGAGATTAGCAAATAGCTTTGTATGTAGGCAATATTTGCAGGTAACACAATAAAAGCAACGGTATTATTTGCAACCATAATAGGTGCAGAATACCAAACTTGCAGCTCGCCAGTTACAGGAGAGGGCAAAATTTCGCTTATAAATTGGCGACCAGCGATGGATTCGTGAACCGATTGCGCATGAGATGTATCTAAAATATTAAAGTTGACAATTTGATTTGGATTGCCATTTCGCAAGATATTTCCGTCTAAATCGCTAAAATAAATATCGGCTATCATTTTTTGGTTGCCAACGATTGGAGAAGTAATAAATGCGGTGTACAAAATTTCGTAAATTTCATCTAGGTTGTTTTCGGCTGCCATATCTAGCAAAGTTGGATCTTGTGATAAACCTTGCAAAATTGACAACACGTTTGTGTGCCACATTTCCGCTATTAAATCGGAATTAGAAATATTGTTGTTCAGCATAGAAACAGCCGTATTTGTAATTTGTTGCGTGCTAATCATAATCAGCACACTAGAAAGCATTAAATTTCCGATAATTACAGCAGTAACAATCGGAATAATTATTTTGCCAGTTACCCCCATATTTTTGCCTTTTTTATGAAACATAAAATTCCTCCATTATATTTATCTGTTGAATAATTATAACATATTTTTTCGTAAATGTCAAGATAATTGGATATAAAAAGGCAAATTTGCAAAATGCGGACGAAAGTTGTCCGTCCGCATTTCAACATTTTGCCACATTATAATTTTGCACATTTTTGGGAAAAATTATTTATCTGGGAGGAACAAGCACAAAAGCCTCTAACAATGAATTATAAATTGCTCTTGCGGCTTGCCATTGAAATTCTTCGGTTTGCATACGTGCTAATTCTTGCCCGTTGGACATAAATCCTAATTCCAATAAAACGGCTGGAATCGTTGAGTTTCGCAACACCGAGAAATTGGCAGAACGTACACCGCGATCGTACGAGTTAAGCATGGAAACAAGATTTCGGTGCATAATATCGGCTAAATTTCGGCTTGTCAATGTTCTAAATTGATCCATTTCGCTTGCCAAAAAGTACGTTTCTATCCCATTTATAGCGGAATTATTAGATGCGTTATGGTGAATAGATACAAAAATGTCCGCCATTCCGTTACCGAAAAATGCACGATCGGCAAGTGGCACAAATACGTCCGTATTGCGAGTTGTGTAGGCTCGCATATTTGGGTCCGCTTCAATAAGTTGCGAAACTTTTTGCATTATGCGCATATTCAAATCTTTTTCAAGGACTGCTCCTCTGCTTGCGCCAGGATCATGTCCACCGTGGCCGGGATCTAGCACAACAATGCGAGAATATCGTTGCCGTGGATGCAACACTCTAATTACAAGGCTTTCGTCCGTTTCTTGTAAATCCAATGAAAATATTTGATTTCCTGTAAAAACTAGTTGCGTATTGTTCACATTATGCACAATATTTACCGATTGCAAAAATGCGTCCGTTATTAAAATATTGCCAAATCCGAGATGGTCGTTTGCGTTTATTGGCAATGTTAAAACGGCTTGCCTTTGGTGATAATTGTCCACCAAAGATGCGTTTTGCCAAGTTATATTAAAATTTGTTTCGTCGCGCGGGATGGTAAATGTGCGTTCCAAAAAATTATAGCTAATATTGCGAAACGTTGTAGGATGTAGATTTATCGTGGTTTCGTTTAATCCTGTTTGCAGTAGCGTAAAATCGGTAAACTCGTTGACGGTAATTGCAAGTTGCACAATAGTTGGAGCTAATTGCCACAAATTTATGTGGGTTGCAAAGTTTCCTTCGGTGGCGGCATCCAATATAAGTTCGGTTGGAATCGTTGTATTGGGAATGTTAAAACGGATTACTCCTGTTCCTGGCTGAATGTGCAGGTTTGCAGGCAAAACGCCAGTAAGCACTATCGCATCAAAATTTTCGCCAACCGAAAAAGTTAAATCTTGCAAAGTTTTTTGGCTTATCAAAATGCTGACCGATTGCCTATCAGAAGACAATGTTACGGTAAACTCTGCTCCCGAGGGCAAATCAAGTACAACTCGAGTAACAGTTTCTTCAAATTGAGATACTCGCACTTCGGAAACGGTCGAAAGTTGCGGAATAGGCTGTGCTCCCTGCAAAGTTGTTGTCGAGTTGAGAATATCTATTGCGAGACGATTGTCTTCTAACAATAGCCGTTGCACGTTGGTTATAGGAGAATTTGCCATAATAACAAATAATTGCGTGGCTACTCCTTGCGGAATGCCCACAAATACAACTTCTGTAGTTGGGTGAATCATAGGCGTAACAACTTCGGTTGACATATCTACCGCTGGAATTACCATTCCTTGAGGAAAAGCATTTGCAGGGGCAAAAGGTACAGTTGGAATAATTTGTCGAGTTGCGGCGGTTTCGTCTGTTTCGTCTTCGTCAGTTTCGGCGGATTCGTCTGTTTCGTCTGTTTCGTCCAGTTCAGTTTCTTCGGCTGTTTCTTCTAAATCGATTTCTTCAGATATTTCTTCTTCCTCGATTTCTGCTGCAAAAACGGTGTAATTTGTTAGTGTATTAAATGTAATGAAAGCCGTAAAACATAGCAAAATGGCTAATAAACGCTTGAATTTTTTCATAATAAAACCCTTTCTTAGTATAATTTGCGAAAAAATCATAATAACATTATACCAAAAATTACAAAAAATTACACGCAAAAACGATAATGTAATATTTTTGTAATATTGTTGTAATAAATAAAAAATGGGTTTACGAAATGGTGGTTTGTGAAATGTTGGTTTGAAAAAATAGCGATTTGTAAAAATAGCGGGCGGATAATATCCGCCCCTACAAATCGCAACCGTAGGGGCGGATATTATCCGCCCGTTTTTCAATATCCATTTTTCTAAATCAACCCATTTTCAAATTGTTCGATTATAAATTCAAACTGCGTGCCAACGTCAACCTTGCTTTTTGCGATTATTGTTACATTATGCCTATCTGCAATTTGCTTGGCGATTGCCAAACCTAAACCAGAACCCTGTTTATTTTGTTCGGAGCGTTGTTTGTAAAATCGGTCAAATATATGTGCTAAATTTTCTTCGGATATTCCGCAGCCGTTGTCGATAATGGAAACGTTGATTTTGTCAACATTTTTTGTTACGCCAATGTTGACAGTTCCGTTTGTTGGGGAAAATTTAATTGCGTTGTCAAGCACAATAACGAACATTTGTCTTAACCTGCCGTAATCGCCCAAAATGCTGAAGTTGCCTGCATTTTGCATTGCAACAGAAATATTTTTGCCTTTTGCCATTTGCTGCATACTGCGAATGGAATCCTGCAATAATTCGGACAAATTGATTGGCTGTTTTTCTATCACAAAATCGGGATTTTGCAACTTGCTTAATTCTAGTAAATCGGCAATTAACCGCTCTAAATGGACGGTTTCGAACAACATTTGTTTGTAATATTCCGCAATTTTGTTGGGATTATCAATAACGCCGTCGCACAAAGCCTCAAGAGAGGCTCTAATCACGGTTACGGGCGTTCGCAGTTCGTGAGAAATATTGGCTGTGAAATCTTTTCGCAACTTGTCGAGTTTTGCGCTTTCTTGGGATGCTGTGTTTAGGCGGATTGCCATGTTATCCAAAACGGCGGCAAGTTCGCCAATTTCGTCAGTTTGAGATACGCCCGTTTTTACAGTGTAATCGCCATTGCTAATTTGCAAAGCGGCTTTTTTCATTTTGTTCAGCGGATTTGTGAACCGAGAAGAAAGTGCAATCGCCAAAAAAACCGCCATAATTGCGGATAATCCTGTGCTGTAGTATAGCAAATGCAAGCCCGTTGCGGTAATTTCGTCTATATCAGATATTGGCGAATGCAGTAAAACCACGCCAACAACAACGTTTTGCGAATTTTGCAAGCTAGAAAACGGCGAAAAAATAGGAGCGGCTGCGGTAATTGTTTGGTTGTCAAGTTCGCGCACGATAATTTCGCCAAAAAAAGCATCCAAAATAAACTGCTCTGTGCCTTGCGGAATGTCGCCCCTAGATAAAGTTAGTTGACGATGACCGTGTCCAAAGGTTAAAATTTCGAGATTGCTGTCGACAAGCCAAACATCTCCCAAAGCTAAACCGTCAATGTACGCCAAATAAGAGTTGATATTTGCTTGCATTCCGCCCATTCCGCCCATTCCGTGTCCATGACCTGTGTTTATGTTAAGCATTTCGCTAGCTGTGCTTGCGATAATTGCCGCACGGCGTTCTAGTTCCGCTTTGTGAACCTCAACATTATGATGAGAAAACAGCATAAAAAATATACCGCCATTGACAAGCGAAAACAGCACAAACGAGATAAAAAAGTATAATATCAACCGTAAAAAAATTTTATTTTTAATTCTGTTCATAATTTTTTGGGCGGCTCGATATTATTGAGATTTTGGGGATTTTCGATATTTTCGAAATTTTCAGGTAGATTTTCAGTAAGTTCGAATTTGTAACCAACGCCCCAAACAGTAGTAATTGCCCAACTGGGATGTGGTGTATCGTCCAATTTTGCACGCAACCGTTTTATATGAGAATCAACAGTGCGACCATCTCCAAAATATTCATATCCCCAAACAGCATCCAACAGTTCGTTGCGCGAAAATACTTTGTTTTGGTTGCTTGCAAGCAAATGCAAAATTTCGATTTCCTTTTTTGTCAACGGAACTTTCACAGTGCCAATTTGCAAAGTGTACTCATCGAGATTTATGCTTAAATTGGCAATTTCAAAAACGTGCTTGTTGGCGGTTGTTCTACGTAAAATGCTACGTATGCGAGCCATAACTTCGCTAGGAGAAAACGGCTTTACAATGTAATCGTCCGCACCGATGTCAAGCCCCAAAATTTTATCGGAATCGGCATCGCGAGCAGTTACCATAATAATAGGCACGGTGGATATTTTGCGAATTTGCCTACAAACGTCAAATCCGTCAGTTATGGGCATCATAACATCTAACAAAATAATATCGAAAATATTGGATATTGCCGTTTTTAGGGCTTGTTCGCCGTCAAACGCAACTACAACGTTAAACCCCTCTTTTTGTGCGTAACTTTCCAAAACCGAAACAATTTGCTGATTATCGTCAGCTATTAGTATATTTTTCATTGGATACCTCTTAAAATAGTGATATTATTGCAAAAGTAAATGTTTTTGCAAATTATCTGCTATTTTAGCATAATTTGCAATAAAAAACAATCACAAAAATTTGGGATTTTGTGATTGTTTTTTTCTATCGGTGGGTTGCCAAGCAAGCATTTGCGGTTATGGTTCTGAAGATATTGCCGTTTACTTCATTTATTTGGTAGCAACTAGAGCAATAATCCATAAATTCTAGTTTGACAAGCGAACATTCGCCTGTTGTTGGGTTTATTGTGTGCAATTCTCTATAAATTATGGTGGTCAGTTGCGGATTAAAACAACATTCTAAACTTGCGGCAAGTTTGGCGGTTTCTTCGGCGGTTAATCCGTTATCGCTAGTTGGCGGAATATCCCACAAAAAGTTATAATCTAAATTAGGAAAAACGCTTAAAGTTGCGTTTTCGTCATTCACAAAAAACTGATTGACATTATAAACCAAACCAAAAGGTAAATTTAATCCGTGATCAATATCGCAATTTTCGTCATGCTGATGCGGAATAAAATCAACGGCGTTTCGTAAATTTTCGCTACTTTGATTTGCTGCAACTAAATCGAGGTTATTGGATAACAACAACGTTACAGCGGCGATTACTGCAAAAATAATTTTTAATGTTTTCATAAAGTTGTACCTCTTTCTTTTTGAATTGTTGAATTTTTGTGTACAAATAAATTTTAGCATGGTTATTTTTATTTGTCAAGAAATTAAATAAAAAATTTCATTTGCGTAAACTGTAGAGGCGAACCCGTTCCTACGGTTGCAATAAAAATCACACTTAAACAATCGCCCTGCTACCTGGTTTAACAATCGGTTCGCCAGCCTTGCACAATGGGCATTCTTCGGCGGTATACGAAATTATTTTTTTTGAATACGCCGAAACTAATTTTGTGCCTAAATTTATTTCGCCGCCAGTGCGATCAACAATAGATGCCGCGCCTAGCAAGTTTGCTTTATTTTGGCGGATTATCTCAATAATCTCTAAAATGCTGCCGCCTGTGGTTATTGTGTCCTCGGCGGCGACAACTTTTGCACCTTGCGGAATTTCAAAGCCGCGACGTAACGTCATTTTGCCGTCTTGTCGCTCGGCGAAAATTGCCTTTGCGTTCAACTGCCGTGCTAATTCGTATCCAAAAACGATTGCACCCACCGCAGGAGCAATAACTATGTCAACTGTTTCTCCTTGAAAACCTTCGGCAATCGCCTTTGCAATTAACTCCATATGATTGGGATATTGTTGCACTTTTGCACACTGCATATAAATATCGCCGTGTCTTCCAGATGTCAACAAAAAATGTCCGTGCAGAATTGCCTCGCAATCCGTTAAAATTTGCTCAATATTTGCCATTATATTATACCTCTTATCTCGTTTATATTTGTTATTTTTTGATTTCTCATAAAATTTTGCATTTCTTCAATAATATTGACTGTTGCTTTTGGATTAAGAAAATTTGCTGTTCCGACCGAAACCGCTGTTGCTCCCGCCATTATAAATTCGATTGCATCTTCGCCTGTCATAATGCCGCCCATTCCGATAATTGGAATTTTCACATTTTTGTAAACTTGATAGACCATTCTAACTGCAATCGGCTTTATTGCTGGTCCAGATAATCCGCCGAAAACATTCGCCAAAACTGGCTTGCGGTTGTAAATGTCAATTTTTGTGCCAACCAACGTGTTTATCAACGAAACGCCGTCTGCGCCGCCGCTTTCAACTGCCTTTGCAATAGCGACAATCTCGGTTACATTTGGACTCAACTTGACAATAAGCGGTGCATTTAGATGTGGTTTTACTGCGGCGGTTACTTTTTCGGCAGTTGCGGCATCTGTTCCAAAAGACATTCCGCCCTTGTCAATGTTCGGACAAGATATATTTAGCTCGAATAAGTCAACGCCAAAAACTCCGCTAAAATCCTTTGCAACGGCGATGTACTCATCTAAGGAATGTCCACATAAATTTACGATAACTTTTGTGTCGTATTTTCGCAAAAAGGGCAAATCTTCGGAAATAAATGCGGCGGCTCCAGGATTTTGCAAGCCAACGCTATTGAGCATTCCTCCGTAAGTTTCGGCAACGCGCGGCGGAGGATTTCCTGTCCAAGGTTCGTGCGATACACCTTTTACTGTGATTCCGCCAAGTTCGTTGAGGTCGATAAATTGGCTGTACTCTTTGCCACTGCCGAAAGTTCCCGATGCCGTTATTACGGGATTTTTCAGCAAAACGCCAGCTATATCCACCGATAAATTTACGTTGTCAACCATTAAAGCACCACCTTATCACTATAAAAAACTGGACCATCGCAACAAATTTTGACGTATCCCTGCGGAGTATTTGCAACGCAACACACGCAAGCCCCCAAACCGCAAGCCATTCGCTCTTCCAGAGAAATTTGCAGCGGGATATTTTTTTTATCGGCGTATTTGCAAAGTGCCTTCAGCATGGGATTTGGTCCACAAGCGTAAATTTCGTCATATTGTTGAGATTGGCTTTCTAGCAAATCTAAAACGTTGCCATTTTTGGGATAAATGTTTCCGCTAGGATTTTGCAAACTTTTAAGAGCGGTTAAATCTTCCGTTACAATGTGCAGGTTTGCGTCCGTGAATAAGGTTGTCAAAAAATGCGTATCTTTGAAACCCAAAAATACGTCAACTTCTTGTGATTTTATTGTATCGTACAAAAATACCATCGGCGGAATGCCGATTCCTCCGCCAACTAAAGCCACTTTCTTATGCGGTTTTATTTCGAAACTGTTGCCGATAGGACCCATAATTAGCAAACTATCGCCCTGTTTTAAGGTGGACATATAGCGAGTGCCATCGCCCAAAATTTTGTAAACCAACATTGTAATATTTTTGGTTTGGCGACAAATGCTAATCGGTCGCGGCAACAGCATTCCGCCGTGATTGGGATAAACCATTACAAATTGTCCAGGTTTGCCCATTTCAAAATTTGGAGTTTGCAAAATCATTTCAAACACGGTTGGCGAAATTTCTTGATTGCTTAAAATTGTAACTTTTTCGTAAGTCATGGTAAATCCTTTCTTTGGGATTTTTGTGGGATTTCTCCAAAAAAGCAGGCCCACTTGTCGGCGGACCTGTTTTTTTATCGTTTTACTAAAGGATACGAACTTACCTCGATTTTTACTAATGCGCGGCGCATTGCTATGTGATTGCTGCGAATATCTGTATCGGCGGTTAAAGCAAGAGCGGCACGTTCCGCAAGATCGCGTTCTTCTTTGGCGCGTTCTTCGTCAATTTCTTCTGGCCATAAGGCACGTTCGGTCATTATTGTAAGAACGTTGTCTCTAAAGTTGGCTGTTCCGCCGTATAAGGCAATAATTTTTTCGTTGCCCTCGTTAAAAAATCGCAACGGATTTATGCCCAATATCGCCGATAGCGGAATATGATTGGGCAAAAGTCCAATATCGCCCACCGCACTATTCGAGCCGTAAACATCTAATATACACCGCATTATTACCATGTCAACCTCTTCGTCCAATTTTACTGATTCGGAAGTCAAAATTTTTAGATTAATTTTTGCCATTTTTGCACCTCTTTTATTTTATTTTTTTGATTTAATAGGTTGCTAAAAGTTCATGTTTGTCAACTGTGTAATTGTGCCGATAGCAACTATCGAAAGCCGTGGTTGAGAAGTAAATGTATAATCTTCGTTAATTACAGTTGACATTAAATTTTCGTTTTCGTCATATAAACGCAAAATTATTTTTTCGTTTTCGTAGGCTAATTGTACGGAAGTTGGTGGAACAAACCGCCAATCCCGCGAGTTTTGTATAGGAATTATCGTCTGAAAGTTGTTGTTGCGGGTTCTTACTGCAACCGCTTGCCATTCGTCCCAAGTAAGGGTGGGCAAAAATGCGGCGGTTTCGGCATTGGATAAGTCAAAATTAACGAGGTTTTCGTCTACAATTTGCCCCCAAGTGCCTACAAATTCAACGGTGTCTTCTTCGATGTTAAGATTTGCGAAAATATCGTTGTTGCCAGTTGAGCGTACAAATGTTTCCACTAGCAAATCGTTTGCGTTGTACAAATTTACGGCGAAAAATATTGCGGGAGAAAGTGGCAAAATATCAGGAAACATCATGTTGCGGCTGTTGGATAAATTAGCCATTTGCCAATCACGCAGTTCTAATTCTGTGCCAACAAAAGCAAGTTCTGCACGCACGGGAACGTCAAAATTGCGTTCATGGTTGGGATGCAACTGGAAAGGGATTCCCCTAATTATTATGTAGTAAATATCTCTGCTGGGGATAATTTCCCAAACTTTAGGGGTTTCAAAAACTTCTTCGTCTGTGCCTAGCGTAATTACTTCTTGGGAGAAATTGGAAATTTCGGCAACTTGGCGAGTTTGCTGCAAAGGATGAGCCACTGGCACAGATTCAACGTTTTCAACAGTTTCGTAAAGTGCGGTATTTTCAGCGTTTTCAGCGTTTTCAGCAATTTCAACATCGTTTCCGCAAGCAACCAAAATTATCGCAAAAAATATAGTGAAAATTTTAACGTACATTTTTAACATGGCGTAGTCCTCCCAAATCATGGAGATTTTGCTAATATCCGATGCAAATATTTGACAACACAAATAGTATACTACAAATATTTTGGGCTGTCAAATTTATTTGCAAAAAAATTATAGCAAAAATTTGCGTTTTTGGCAATTTTTTTATATAATAATTTCATATAAAAAGGAGATGATTTTTTTGTCAGATTTACAAACTTTAAGGCACACAACGGCGCACGTTATGGCACAAGCCGTTAAACGCCTGTATCCAACCGTTAAAATTGCAATCGGGCCCGCAATCGCCGACGGATTTTACTACGATTTTGAAACCGAAACTCCGTTTGGTCCCGAAGATATTCTCAAAATTGAAAAAGAGATGAAAAAAATTATAAAAGAGAACCACCAAATAACTCGCTTTGTTCTAACTCCCGACGAAGCGGCGGCTCGCTTGTCGGACGAACCCTACAAATTGGAACTTGTGCAAAACTTGGAAGAAGAACCCTCGTTTTACCAACAAGGCGAATTTACCGACCTTTGCGCAGGTCCGCACGTGGAATCCACTGGCAAAATACGTGCTTTCAAACTTTTGTCAACTGCTGGTGCATATTGGCGCGGAGACGAACGCAACAAAATGCTTTCCCGAATATACGGCACGGCTTTTTTTAGCAAAGACGAACTAAAGGAACATTTGAATCGCCTGGAAGAGGCAAAAAAACGTGATCACCGCCGCTTGGGAAAGGAAATGGCTTTGTTTGCGTTGCTTGAAGAGGGACAAGGTTTTCCGTTCTTTTTGCCAAACGGGATGATTCTTCGCAATACGTTAATCGAATATTGGCGAAAACTGCACAGCCGCGAGGGTTATCAAGAAATTTCAACGCCGATAATGCTAACTCGCAATTTGTGGGAACGCTCGGGACATTGGGATAATTACAAGGAAAATATGTACGCCAGCGAAATTGACGATGTCCAGTTTCAAATAAAACCGATGAATTGTCCTGGCGGAATGCTAGTTTACAACCTCGATTTACATTCCTACCGTGATTTTCCGCTAAAAATGGCAGAATTAGGGCTTGTCCATCGCCACGAAAAATCTGGTACAATGCACGGTTTAATGCGTGTGCGCAGCTTTACACAAGACGATGCTCACATTTACATGACAGCCGAGCAAGTTGAAGGCGAAGTTATGAAAGTTATCAACCTTGCGGAAGAAATTTACAAGGAATTTGGTTTCAAATTTAGCCTAGAACTTTCGACACGCCCAGAAAAAAGCATGGGCAGCGAAGAGCAATGGCAACAGGCAACAACCGCTCTACAAAAGGTTTTGGACAGCAAAGGATTGCCCTACAAAATTAACGAGGGCGATGGCGCATTTTATGGTCCAAAAATCGATTTCCATTTGGAGGATTGTTTGGGGCGAACATGGCAATGCGGCACAATTCAGCTAGATATGCAGATGCCAGAGCGATTCGATCTCACGTACATTGGCGCGGACGGTGCAAAACATCGTCCAATAATGATACATCGCACAGTTTTGGGCAGTATTGAGAGATTTATTGGAATTTTGATAGAACATTTTGCAGGTTGGTTTCCTGTTTGGCTTGCTCCTGTGCAAGCGGTGGTTTTGCCAATCTCCGAAAAGCACCACGAAACTGCAATCGCAATAACCCAAAAATTGAAATCCCAAAATATTCGCACGTTTTCCGATTTGCGTTCCGAAAAAATCGGTTACAAAATCCGCGAAGCCCGTGAAAAGCGGATTCCTTATATGCTAGTTTTGGGCGATAAAGAGGTCGAAGACGGTACAATTTCGGTGCGTGTACGCGAAAACAACGAACTGGTTGACAAAGGGGCGATTCCTGTAAATGAGGTGGTTGAGCAGATTTCTCAACTGGCAAAATTGCCGCAGGTTTAGTTGTATATTACTATATTGTGATTTTTTTCGTAAGGGCGGATTTTTCCGCCTTTACGGTTTGTTTGAGGATTTTTAGCAAATCAGCCAATTTCGTATACTTGAATGGGTTGCTCGCCCTCGGCTAATTTCGGCAAAGTGGAGCGTTCTTGCAACAATATTTCGGAGGAATCGTAATTTACAGTGTAGTTGAAAAATTTTAGGATATTGCAACCAAAAAGGGTACGCATTTTGGCATCCAACGAGAAGTATATTCTGCAATTTTGGATTTCACGCTCCTTGAACATTATAGAAACGTTTGGAATGTAGTATAATTGCACCTTTGTGCCGTCCGCCATGGTTGCGGGGTATTTATCTTTTGGGCACGAACGCAAAAATTCGTCTGTGTAGCCCAAATCTTTTAGCGTTTCACGGGCAATTACTGTGTAATCTGCACCTGTGTCAAGTTTGAATCGCACAGTTTTGTGCGAAAGAAGATCGCCTTTAAGCACTTTCACATTCATTAGTATTCTTCCCATTTCGTTTGTGTCAAAGTTAATCACTATAGGCTTACCATTCTCCAGCATATACCCCTCCTATGTGTATCAGATCGTCATCACCTTCTATTACCGCTGTTTCTCCCATGCTATCTCCCAAGGAGTGCATTATTTCACTTGCCTCTTCGTGAGTATCCGTTACGGCGTAAACATCGCCCATTTCTTTGTTTTGCGTTTCTGGCTCTGTACCCCAGTCAATGTTGACCATAACAATCCATTTGTTGATGTATGTTGTACAGGCTTTTAATATCCACATTCTTTCTAGCATTTTTATTCCTCCGTTTCAAAAATTATAGATTTTGTGTTTTGTGTTTCCAAGATTATTATAGCACTTGCAAAA
>JGI24700J35501_10930476_pt1 | contig 14577 bp, 14 predicted proteins | sample TergutTh196P1_FD_35501 | JGI IMG/M metagenome (IMG submission 35501) | reverse complement strand
CCCTTGGCCAGATAGCTTAACACCATCTCCCTTCTATCTCTTGAATACGCCATATGGACATCTTATCACAGCCTGTAATATAACGGAATAGCCATAACACTCCGCAGCTAACGCGCATTTACCAAACTTCTTTTCCAACGGGCTTGCCCCAGTCGTATTCTTCTTGGGGTTCAACGATTTTTTCAAAATCTTCGCCGTAAAATTCAAAAAGCCGCTGTTCAAGCGATTTTCTTTGCCGGGGTGTGCCGACGGCTTCTCCGCCGGCCGCGTCGCAACCGAGCATTCAGCGCGACTTCCGTTTTTGCAGTTCCGTAACGATGAATGTCGCGACGTGTTCGGCGAACTTTCCCGCGCCAAAGCCGGCATCAAACCCAAGCTCTTTGGCAAGCTCGTTGGTAATGCGCGCGCCGCCGCACACGACAAGAAACCTGTCGCGCAAGCCCTCCGCCTCCAACAGTTCGATTAGCTCCGTAAGGTTTTGTATGTGCACATCCCTTTGCGTTACCGTTTGCGAAACCAACATAGCGTCAACATTTAGCTCCACAGCCCGGCGAATAAACTCTTCGTTGGGAAGCTGGCTGCCCAAATTGTGCGCTTCGATCATATTGTAGCGTTCAAGCCCGTAATGCCCGCCAAAGCCCTTCCGGTTAAAAATCGCGTCAATACCCACCGTGTGGGCATCCGTGCCGGTAGAAGCCCCCGCAACGATTATTTTTCGCCCAATGCGCTCGCCAATAAACCGGTCAATCTGCTCCATGTCCATAATCTCTTCGTTTACAGCCTGTACATGAATCGCATTGTAATCGATCTTGTGCGAAACGCTTCCGTATAGTACATAAAACGTAAAACCCGCGTCCAGCTGCGCGTGATACGCCACGGCAGGATCGGTCAAGCCCATTTTTCTTGCCAACTGCCGCGCCGCTTCCACACCTTTTTCGTTATCCGCAACCGGCAAGGTAAAACTGATTTGAACCTTGCCGTCGTTCATGGCATCGCCATAAGGGCGAAGTTTGCCAAAATCTAATGTTTTGTTTGTAAGGTCTTGGCTCATACACCGCCCCCCCCGTGAATCGCTTCGATAAACGGGTTAAAGTATTCCGGCGATTTGGAAATAACCCCTTCCAGCCCCTTGCCCCCGTTTTTCGCCCGTTTAATTTCTGCAAAAATGCCCTTTTCCAAAGACGCAAACAGCCCAATCTGTTCCATTTCGTCTAACAGGCCTACGGCCTTTCGCAACACCTCGTCTGCCCTGCTTTGAATAATTCCACCCTGTTTGAACTCAATTTCATCGCCAAAATGACGCATCGTGCGAAAAATGTACTGGGCGTTTTCTATCGCCAAAGCCCGGTCGGACATAAAGGGCGTGTGAATCGCCTCGGTAAGCATACCCAGCAAGTGCAGTTTTTGCCCGGTCATTATGCTTGTCATGTTAAACAGCGCGTTCTGGACGTGCCCCTTAAAAATATTGCCTGTCATAAACTTTGTCGGCGGCATATATTTAAGCGGCGCTTTTGTAAAAATTTCCCGCGCCATTTGCGCTTGGGCAAGCTCCAGCAAAAAGCCGTCTTCTATGTCCGGCGAAATTTCAAAAGCGTGCCCCAACCCCTGTTGCTCTTCCGGCACGCCTGCTTTTAGCGCAAACTGTTCGTTCAAAAACTGCGATGCCAATACCGTGTGCGCCTGCTCCACGGCATCGGCAGTTGTCAGGTAATTGTCTTCGCCGGTGTTTATTACAAGGCCGGCAAATCCGTTAATCGTACGGGAAAAATACTGATCGATTATTGTGCGCTGCATATTTATATCCCGGAAAAGTATGCCGTACAATGCGTCGTTTAGCATAACGTCCAAACGTTCAAGCGCACCCATTGCGGCGATTTCCGGCATACAAAGCCCGCTAGCATAATTGCACAGGCGAATGTAGCGTTTTTCCTCGCGGCTGGCCTCGTCCAAGGCGGTGCGCATTAGGCGAAAGTTTTCCTGCGTGGCATAAGTGCCGCCAAAGCCCTCGGTAGTTGCCCCGTAGGGAACATAATCGAGCAGGCTTTGCCCCGTAGTGCGTATAACAGCGATTATGTCGGCTCCCTGTTTGGCGGCGGCCTTTGCCTGGACAATATCTTCGTAAATGTTGCCGGTAGCGACAATAATATAAATGTACGGTCCTTCTTTATCGCCGTACTCATCCAAAAAATCCTGCCGCTGTTTTCTGTTCGCGCTTATTTTCGCCAAGGCCGAATTTACAAAAGGCTGTAACGCCGATGTAATTTCCTGTTTTGAATGAACAGGCAGCCGGCTCAAATCTAAATTCCCGGCGTTCACCGCGTTGACAATTTCCTGCGGGTTTAACCTTGTTTCTGCCATTGCACTGCCAATGTGAAAAGCCGCACCTTGCGCCAACATCTGCTTGTCTTTTAAGTGTTCGACAAGAATGTTGGGCAAGGGTATGTCGAACTCGTTGACACCGTCAATGCCCAGCAAGCGGCAGACAGTTCTTTCCACTGTCGTTGTCGTGTGCAAATCAATAAAACTTTGCGTTTCGCCGGCAATTTTTGCCGCGCTGTCCCTTGCCTGCGCGACCAGCGCCATGTTCAAATTCAGCTTGACATTCATCATCAAAGGCTCCCGCAATCCCTTTGCGCACTGCGCAAATCTTTCGGTTCAAGCGAGATGCCGACCCCGTGGTGAAGGCCGCTTACGCCGGCAACTTCGACTTTGCGTTTGCCGGTGCAAACATCGCACTGGCAAGTTTCCCTGTAATCGGCCGGCTCTGGGTAAGCGGCGATAACGCCCTCGTAGTTGCGCAACAAGACCTTGTGCGGCACTTGGGAAATAAGGTATTGCGGCATGACAGGAATCTTCCCGCCGCCGCCGGGCGCATCGACAACGAAGGTCGGAACTGCAAAGCCCGATGTATGTCCGCGCAGGCTTTCGATAATTTCGATCCCCTTGGATACCGGCGTGCGGAAATGCTCCAGCCCCACGGACAGGTCGCATTGAAAAATATAATACGGTCTTACGCGGATTTTTACCAGCGCGTGCATCAAATCTCTCATAACATAAATGCAGTCATTTATTCCGCGCAAAAGCACGCTTTGGTTCCCCAGCGGTATGCCGGCATCTGCAAGCATGGTGCAGGCTTTTTTTGCTTCCTCGGTTATTTCGGCCGGGTGGTTAAAATGCGTGTTAAGCCAAAGCGGGTGATACTTCTTCAGCATATCGCATAACTTAGGCGTTATGCGCTGCGGCATAACCACAGGGGCGCGCGAACCTATGCGTATAACTTCAACGTGTTCTATGGCGCGCAAACTGCTTATAATGTGTTCCAGCTTGTCATCCGATACGATAAGGCCGTCGCCGCCGGAAAGCAAAACGTCGCGCACTTGCGGTTTACTACGCACATAGGCGAGGCCTGCGTCAATTTGTTCCATTGACATCATTGCGTCGGTTTTTCCGGCAAAGCGTCTGCGGGTGCAGTGCCGGCAGTACATGGAACATTGGTCCGTTATTAAAAACAATACACGGTCGGGGTAACGGTGCGTAATGCCCGGAACCGGGGAGTCAACATCTTCATGGAGGGGATCGGGCATATCGCTGGCAGAGCGGAGCAGCTCGCTGGAAACCGGCACGGCCTGCCGCCGGATAGGGTCAAGCGGGTTGTCCGGGTCGATTAGCGAAAGGTAGTAAGGCGTTATCGACATACGCAAGCTGGTGAGGCTTTTTTTGACGCTTTCAATTTCTTCCGGCGCAAAATGTATGTATTTTTGCAGTTCCTCCAGGCTTTCTATCCTGTTTTTCATTTGCCAGACCCAGTCATTCCACTGCTCGTCCGGGACTTCTGTAAATATCGTTCTTTTGCCGCTCATTTTTTCTCCTTGTTTTTGCTATTTTGCACTTAAAAAGGCTTGAGCGAAACGTCAAGCCTGTCATGTTAATCCTTTACCTAATCCTGCCACAGCTTTGCCTGTGTGTCAATAGGAAGATCAAGAAGAGAGCCTCACACGGAGGCACGGTTCGGAATAGGTTCACACGGAGGCACAAAGGCACTAAGGCACGGAGCTTAGGGCGGGGCTATGATAAGAAGGCCGCGCCCTCTTCCTGCCTCATATTATAGAACATAATAGGGGATAATGTAGAGATGAAGCGTAGCCTTCAAAACTGCCCTTCCTAACCTTTGTGCCTCCGTGCCTTTGTGTGAGCCTTCCGGGAAAACGCGTCAATCCGGGTTTTCCTTGAAGTACTGCCGCCAGACCTGCTCGATGCCGGCCAGCGTGGTTTCCCTGTTCAGCTTGGTCTTCAGATAGTTGCCCCATTTTAAGTTGTCGCAGTAAAGGCCGAAAAACCGCCGCGCCCTGGACAGGTAAAACTCCGGCGGTTGGTGCGCCGCAAGAAGCTCCAGAAAACGCAAACCGGTTTCTTCCATATTAGGCGTAACTGGCGCGGCAGCGGGCATTCCGGCGGCGGCCGACTCGATCTCCCGCGCCCGGGCGAAAATCCAGGGCTGCCTTACCGCCGCTCGGCCAACCATGACAGCATCGCAAACCGAGCCGTCAATCGGCTCTCTGGCGCGGCTTACAAGCTGTTCGGCGGACAAAATGTCCCCGTTGCCGGCCACAGGGATTTTAAGCTCCTTTTTAAGAGCGCCCACATACTTCCAGCGAGCCAATCGCTTGAACTTTTCCATTACAGTGCGCGGGTGCAAGGTGATCATTTCGACCCCCTCGGCCTCCAGCCGGCGGCAGAACGCCGCCAAGAACTCAAAATCCTCGTTAAAACCCAAAAGCAGCTTGACACTCAGCCTGCTCTTTACCGCAGGCCTAAGCTGGGCGGCCAGCCTGCCGGCTCCGTCTATCGAGGCCATCCAAGCCGCGCCGGCGCCGCTTTTGCGTATCAGCGGGGCGCCGCAGCACATATTGACATCTATGCCCAGACACTCCTGCCTGTCCAAAATGGCCGCGGCGCGCGCCAGCAGGGCGGCATCCGAGCCGACAAGCTGGAAGACGAGCCTTTCCGGGCAAGGCTCGTTGTCCCGGTACCATTTTTCGAAGGGGCTGTCCGCCACAAGCGCGGCCGCGCTGATCATCTCTGCAAAATACTCGCTGCAGCCGCCAAAATCGTGAATAATCTGCCTTAAAGCCCTGTGAGTAAGCTCGGCCATCGGTGCTAACTGAAAATTTGCGCCCATATTGCCCCCTTGCAAAAAAAAATTTTAAAAGCCCCTTCCAAAAATGCGAAATTCGAAAAAAACTTCGTTATTTTGGAGCTTACCTTCTTGACTTAAAACCAAGATTGGTCTATATTGTAAGTGGAAGGAGCGTACTGCATGATAGCAAAAAGCGACATTACGATCAATGAAAAAACAGCCGAAGGGATAAAGCCAGAAGGCGTGCCCTACCGGGTTTTGGTTGTGGATGACTCCATGTTTATAGCAAAGCAGCTCGGTCAAATCTTCTCTTCAGAGGGGTTTGAAGTAGCGGACACTGCGTCGGATGGCTTTCAAGCCGTGGAAAAATACAAGGTTTTGCATGCTTCCGGGGGCATCGATTTGGTTACTTTGGATATAACCATGCCCGTAATGGACGGCGTTACAGCCTTGGAAAAAATCCTCGAATTTGACAAGGAAGCCAAGATTATCATGGTCAGCGCTTTAGGAAAAGAAGACGTGGTCAAAAAGTGCCTTTTAACTGGAGCAAAGAGCTATATTGTAAAGCCTTTGGACAGAAAAAAGGTGCTTGAAAGGGTTGTGTCTGTCCTAAAGCGGTAAGGCCTGTTTTAGATAAGTGAAGTTGGTGTCTCTACCTGTGCCACAGTAAGAATGGGTGGTTGTGCTTGTGGGTGTTATTGAATCGCAACAGGGGGAAAAATGCGTTTAATGATTCTAGATAACCGCGAAAAAGCGGGGGCTTGGGCGGCAAGGTATATTGCCGGCCGGATCAAGTCTTTCGGCAATTCCGAGCCTTTTGTACTCGGCTTGCCTACGGGTTCAAGTCCGCTGGTAATTTACCAAGAAATGGTAAAAATGTGCCGGGCGAAAGAACTTTCATTTAAAAATGTCCGCACGTTCAACATGGACGAGTATGTGGGGTTGCCCAAGGAGCATCCGGGGAGTTATCATCGTTTCATGATGGAAAATCTCTTCGACCATGTCGATATTGACCCCAAGCATATCCGCATTCTTGACGGTATGGCTCAAGACAAGGAAAAAGAGTGCGGCGACTACGAACGGGCGATTAAAAGCGCGGGCGGCATAGAGCTGTTCTTGGGCGGCATGGGGGGCAACGGGCATATCGCTTTTAACGAGCCGGGGTCTTCTTTCGCCTCCAGAACTAGGGTGATCGACTTGGCTCAAGAAACGATTAACGACAACGCCCGTTTTTTTGACGGCGATTTGTCCAAAGTGCCTAAATCCGCAATGAGCGTGGGCATTGGAACGATTATGGACGCGCGCGAGGTCGTAATTATTGTTACCGGTAAAAACAAGGCGCGCGCTTTGCGCTCTGTTATAGAAGAAGGCGTGAACCATATGTATCCCTTGTCCTGCTTGCAGATGCACGCCAACGCGACTATTGTCTGCGACGAAGATGCTACCGATGAATTGCGCGTGGGAACTGTCCGATACTTTAAAAGTATGGAAAAAGGATGAAGGTTGCCCTATTTCTCGCTTTTTTGACTGTTTCCCCGTTTTTAGCCTTGGGGGTCGCCAATCCTTTGGCGGCTTTTTCCGACCCGGGGCATTTATGGGGGAACGGGATTGAGCGGGTTATAGAAGAATTTTTTCGTGAAAATTTTCGCACTAAAATTATCGGCGGCCGGGTGATGAATGTCCGTATGCCTTTTGCCATGAATCACGAAAGGGATATGCTTTCCGGCACGTCTTGGACGCAGGTGGGGGACGGCAAGGCCAGCCCGCAGGTGCTGTGGCCAATCATCGAAGACATTCTTGCCACGGAAGATTTCCAAGAGTTTGTCCGTGTGCTTTCTTCTGGCCGGGAAAAGGTGATTATTTTCGATCTTGCCACCCAAACTTGGAGCAGTACCACGGATATTTTCTATGTTGCGGGCATGAGGGCGGGTTTCTACCGGGGGCTTCCTCACAGGCCGCACGTTTTGGTGTCCGGCAGGGGTATTTTGGAAAGCGATGTTTACAATTATCTTTACAGCATTGGCCGCGTGGGTATTGACTGCTCGGGTTTTGTCTGGCACGCGCTTGCCCACATTGGGCGGCAGGGTGGGATAAACTTGGGTAACATTTTGCGGCCTTACATGGGGCTGGCTTCCGGTGTCGATCCTGCCTTGTTTGCCGGCACGGCGTTTTTCAATTCAAACAATCGCCAGATTATGCCGGTGGAAGACTCTATTCGCAATCTTCGCCCTGCCGATGTTATGCTTTTTAGGGGGCAAAACGGCGACATGGCTCATGCGGCTCTTATTCAATCGATTGATTTTGAACGGGGTATTATCCGTTACATTCAATCCACGGACGAGGCTCCGCAACAGGAGCGCGGCGTTCACGATTCGTTCATCTACTTCGACCCGGCCAACCCGGACATTTCCTTGCGCGACCCCAGCCTTGTTTGGAGCAAACAGCGGTTTTCCCCCTTTGTGGGTGAAAGGGACAGTCCCTTTGCCGACGACGGCGAGCGTTTCCGCGCTTTCGACGATCTTGGCGGCAGCAGGGTGGTAAGGTTGCGCACTCTTATCCCAGTTATCGCCGCAATTAACTCACGGGCGGCTGCCGGTTTTTAGGCTGGTTGTGGAGGGGGAGGCTGTTTTTACTTTTCAGCTTTCCTAAAATCAAGATGGCGCATCATGTAATACAAGTCTTCGCATTTTATGTCAAACTCTTTGCATACATCTGGAATCTTAGCGTTTTTTGACGGGTATCTATCGTTTAATCCGTTATTCGGTTTTTCAAATGTAATGACCGTGCATGAGTGTACAATGGCGGCGGCGATCAGCCAGGCATCGGCGGTATTTTCGGCTGACCAGTTGTTTAACGCTTCGATTTTATAAAAAGGGCTGTCATTTATATAATTGAGTATATTGCTATAGCAATGAATTACCCCAATATCTTTATGTCTTACCAATTCTTTGCTTTTTATGCCTGAAAGCCAGTCGCTTAACAAATCTTTTCCATCGATAATTTCATCATATACCATGTCAAGTATTTTTATGCTTTTTGAAGCGATGTTGAATTCTATGAAATCCCAAAAATCGGGGAACATATCAAGCGGGTAAAACAACCGGGAAGGGGCGATTAAAGTGTCGGCATCTATTAAAAATTTTTCATTTGGCATTGAGCCGTCCCCTTACCTCGTCCGCAAATTTGGCGAAAGTTTCCCTGTTCGTGCCGGTTAGCCGGCGGGCATCTTTGAAAAGCGTCCTTCCTTCTTGAACGCTATCGGCTAACGCTAGAATAAATTGCTTGCTGTACCTCGATGCCATTGTATCGTAATAATTCCCGCCTTTGGCTTTTGCTTTAACAGCAGAGAAAGATGCGGCAATAGCGTCAGTTAATTCCTTGTATTGACCTCTTGTTATAAAATAATTGTCAAGAGCTTTGCGTATAATAACCGCCTTTCCGCACTTAAAATACTTTGCCAGCTTTTCAACATTTTGGCTTACGGCCAAACCGCTATTATTCCACTTGCCTATGAAAACCTGTTGGGGAACCAGTATTTCCGCCGCCGCCGCGTTACAAAGCGTTTCAGTGGGGCTTGTATTAAAAGCTGCGCCGTAACTGTCGTTATAAAAACTGTGCGTGCCTAGCCATATATGGGCCGCTTCGTGCAATAAAGAAAAAAGCTGCCCCCCTTCGGAATCCCTGCTGTTTATAAAAATAAGCGGCGCATAATCGTCCGCCAAGGTAAATGCCCTGAATTCATATACATCCAAAGGGCGGTGAGTATTTTGGCCGACAATGCCGTTTTTCATTACCAGAATGCCTATGCTTTCAAAACATTGGCGGATAAATCTAAAAGAATCGCCCTGGTTTTGGGATTTGGAATACCAATCAACATCCATGTTTAGAGCGTTTCTGATAGAAGCCGCGACTTTACCCGCGTCTTTCTCGTTTTTGCAGGAGGCCGTGAAAGGCAGTTTTTCATTGCCTAAATCAAGCAAATAATCTCTCATCCAGTCTTGAATGGCCGCCATTTGGTAATAAGTCTCGATAAGTTCCCTGCTTGGGGCTGTCGCCTGCGCACTGTCAAGCGTTCTAAAGTTTAATAGAGGCAAATGTTCGGCAGGGGGCGATTCCAAAAAAAAGTAGCCTAAAGGGATGCCGGTTTTTTTGCTGAATTCCAAGATTTGATTGAAAGTCGGCTGTTTTTCGTTGTTTTTCCATTTGAAAAAGTGAGCTCTAAGATTATCGCTTATGTCATCAAAAGGGGCAGTTTTGAGCACCCATTCGAAAATATTGGGCGAAATCGAGACTTTTAACGGAGGCATTGGGGAAACCTCAAAACAAGCATATTTACATTATAAAGAGACTTTCCCCTTGCCGCAAGCCCGCCCGGATGCAAGCCTACAGCAAACCCAGCCCCACCGGTACGCAAGCTCTAAAAACTGAAGTTTTTAGAGCTTGCAAATAATCAAAACGTGATATTTATCACGGCACATAGAATGCGGCAGGGCGAAAATTACGGTATGAAAAAAGGAATAATACAAAGATGCGCGTTGTTGCCAGTCAATGTTATTGCAACCGCCCTTGGCTTTGCCACACTTGCAAATATGTGGGGAGCCGCAGGGTTTAACGGCGTTAGAGATGTCTCTTTTGCCGTTGTGTCGCTGGTCTGGCTTGCAGCCATTGTCAAGATGTCTGTCCACTTTCCTACGTTTAAGGCAGATTACCTGCTTCTGGTACCATCGAGCCTGTACGCAACCTTCTCCATGCTGACAATGGTACTCGGCGGCTTTGTTTTTGAGCTTGTACCTGCGGCAGGCAGGGCGCTTTGGCTCGCCGGCGTGGCTTTGCACACCCTGCATTTGATCATCTTTACCTCCCGCTTTGTAATCAAAGGCGTGATACTCGATACATTTTTACCCACATGGTTTGTTACTTACGCCGGATATATGGTTGCCATTGTCAGCGGAATGCCGATGGGGTTCCCCCTTGTTTTGCAGTGGGTCATGCTTTACGGTTTTGTAGTATACCCGATCATCCTTGTCGGAATGCTGGTGCGCCTTTACAAAAAGCCATTGCCCGTCATACTTAAACCCACCGGCGCAATATTCCTGGCTCCGTCCAGCCTCTTTTTTGTAAGCTACCTCAATATGTCGCCCAGTATGCTGCCAAACTTGGCACCCCAGATTGATGATGCTATCGTCGTGGGCATCTATATAATCTTATTCATCACGATTATCAGAGTTGCCACGCTTTTGCCCAGCTACCTGCGCGACCCCTTCGGGCCGGGTCTGGCGGCGCTTACCTTTCCCACGGCCATTGCACTGGTGGCCACATTCCGCATGGTTGGATACTTGGAGATGAGCGGCAGGGGGGAGTTGGCCGGTTTGCTTCAGCAATTCTTCGGCATCCAGCTATACATTACGACAGCCATAATGGTTTATGTGGGCTACAACTTCTTGTTCCCGTTTTTGGATTCCTACAGACCCCCAAAACCGCCGGCGCCTAGTAATTACGATGCAGCCAAGCTAGAACAAGGAGGCTTATAATGAAAAAAGTACAGACCACGTGCAACTACTGTTCGTTGTCATGCAATTTGGATTTCTATGTAGAAGACAACCGCATCAAGAAGATTCTTCCCACCAAAGGTTATTCCGTAAATGACGGCTTTGCCTGCATAAAAGGGCTGAACCTCGACAAACAGTTGTCCCGGCACAGACCGCCGCCCCGGCCGCGCATCAAGAAGCCTGACGGCACTTTTGAAATTGTCTCCTGGGACGAAGCAATCTCAAGCACCGCAAAAAAGCTCCTTGAAATACACGCCAAGTATGGCCCCAATAGCATCGCCGCCCTAAGCACGGCGCAGATGCCCTTTGAGGAAATGGCTCTTTTTAGCCATATTGTCCGCGGCTACCTAAAGGGCAACTGCGATGCAAACACCCGCCTGTGCATGGCAACCAGCGTGTTTGCCCACCGGGGAGCCTTTGGCTTTGACTCCCCGCCATACGCCCTCAAGGATTTTGAAATATCCGACACAATCATCCTGATTGGCGCAAACCCGGTGGTGGCCCACCCGGCCGTATGGAACCGCATCCGCAAGAGCGCGCGCCCCGGGCGCAAACTCATTGTAATCGACCCGCGAAAATCCGAGACAGCCCAGCAAGCCGACTATCATTATCCGGTCAAGGGCAAGGGGGACATCAAGCTGTTTTACACCCTTGCCAACTATCTTATTGAAAAAGGCTGGATTGACAACAGCTATATCAGCAAATATACCGACGGCTTCGGCGCGTTCAAGGCTTTTGTGGCAGACTTTAAACTTGAGAATGTGCAAGCCGAAACGGGGCTTTCCCCGGAGCAGGTCAAAGAACTGGCCGAACACATCCACAACGGCAAAGCCGTCTCGCTGTGGTGGACAATGGGCATAAACCAGGGCTACGAAGCCGTGCGAACCGCCCAGTCCATCATCAATATTGCCCTCATGACAGGCAATATAGGACGGCCCGGCACAGGCCCCAACTCGCTTACCGGCCAGCCTAACGCAATGGGTTCCCGCCTGCTCAGCAACCAGGCCATCCTGCCCGGCGGCGGCGACTACGACAACATCATCCGCCGCGCCGCCTGCGCTACCGCAATGGGAGTGCCCGACTCCATGCTTCCCGACAGGCCGACCTGGACTTACGACGTTATTGTTGAAAAAGCCAGGGCAGGCGAGATAAAAGCCCTCTGGGTTGTTCACACCAACCCCCGCCACTCATGGACAAACAACGAGACTTTCCAGAAAGCTATGGAAAAGCTGGATTTGCTTATCGTCAACGAGATTTACGACGACACGGATACAAGCGCCAACTGCGACGTATTTTTTCCGGTCGTGCCGGGCCTGAAAAAAGAAGGAACCTTCATTAATACCGAGCGCCGCATTTCCGCTCTGCGCCCGGTGCTTGAGCGTGAGCCTTACGAGCATTCCGACTTTGAAGTGTTCCTCAAAATGGGGGAGGCCCTTGGCATGGGCAGCCTACTAAACAAATGGCGTACACCGCGGGACGTGTTTGCGATCTTGAGACAGTGCACTAAAGGAATGCCGGCAGACTTCACAGGCGTTGATTACGACAGTATCGTAAACACCAAGGGCATCCAGTGGCCTTTCCGCGAAGGCGAAACTCTTGTAGACAATGACCGCCGCCTTTTTGAAGACGGAGTCTATTACACCCCCAACATGAGGGCCAAGTTTGTGTTTGAAAATCCCAGGCCTGACCCCTTGCCCACGACTGCGGAATATCCCTATATATTCAATACCGGGCGCGGAACCGTGGGCCAGTGGCATACCCAAACCCGTACCCGCGAGATTGCCGAAGTAGAAGACGCAGTTTCCAAAAATGCATACTGCCTCATCAACGAGCAACTGGCCAAGAGCCTTGGCATTGGGGAAAGCGATATGGTCGAGATAGCGTCGATCAACGGGGAAAAGGCATGTTTTGAGGCTCGTTTAACCGATACCCTGCAAGCCGGCGAGATCTACGGCCCCATCCATTACATTGAGACTAACAAACTCACCCCTTCGATCTACGACCCAATCTCCAAAGAGCCATCCTACAAGACGACTCCCGTCGCCTTGCGTAAAATAGAAGGAGGAGCCAAGGTCTTATGAACCGAAACGATATCAAAAAGCGCGAAATTTCCAACCGTATCCAAATCGATCGCGACAAATGCATAAGCTGCCTGGGTTGTATGTCAGCCTGCATTGTAGCGCATGAGGGTCATTCGCCGCGTAACCGGGTAGTAATCAGCACCAACAAGAAAAGTTCGCCCATATTTTGCCGCCACTGCGATTTGCCGGAATGTACATACACCTGTATGTCAGGCGCACTATCCATAGATAAAGAAACAGGCTTTGTATTATACAACTGCGAACAATGCGGAAGCTGCTTCATGTGCGTAATGGCTTGCCCCTACGGTGTCTTGCGTCCTGATAGACTCGACGAAAAAGTTTCCAAGTGCGATATGTGCATCGAAACCAAAGAAAAAACGCCCCAGTGCGTTGCCAGATGCCCGATGGGGGCTATAACACTGGAGAAGGAGACAGTCTTATGAAATTTGTTATAGCCGGTGCATCTGCCGCCGGTATAAATGCCGCCAAAGCCCTGCGCCAACTCGATCCCGGTGCGGATATCACAATGGTTTCCAAAGACGATAGAATTTATTCCCGCTGCATCATGCATCATCACCTCAAGGGCAAGCGCACCCTTGATCAGTTAAACTTTGTCGTGCCCAATTTTATAACAGACAACAACATCAAGTGGCTAAAGGATACGGCGGTAACAAAGCTTGATGCCGCGAAAAACGAGCTTAGCCTCTCGGACGGCTCGCAACTCGCTTACGACAAACTGCTTTTGGCGACAGGCTCATCTACATTTTTCCCGGGCGGGATAAAAAACCTGAACGATGCCAAAAGCGGCGTGATAGGTTTTCGCAATATTGACGATTGCGTTAAAATCAAGGATTTGGCAAGCGACCCCAAAGTGAACAATATTGTGGTGTTGGGCGCGGGCCTTGTGGGTATAGACGTGATCGAGGGTCTGCTTGGTTTTGGCAAAAACATCGCTCTTGTGGAAGCGTCTACCCATATGCTCAACAAACAGCTTGATATGCGCGCCGCCAGGGCGTACGAGCAGGCTTTTACCATTGCGGGCGTAAAGCAGTATTTTGGAACAATGGCCGTCGAGCTTGAACTGGACGCAGCTTATGCCGTCAAGCAGGTTGTATTGTCAAGCGGCGCCCGGCTGCCATGCGAGCTTTTTATCGTAACATCCGGCGTGCGGCCAAACGTGGATTTTCTGGAGGGCAGCGGGGTAGTTTACGATGAAAAAGGGCTTGTTTTCGATAAGTTTGGCAAGACCAGCGTTGACAATGTTTACGGCGCGGGAGACATTTCCGGGCGCAGTCCGATTTGGCCGGCGGCCGTCAAGGAAGGCATTATCGCCGCCTACAATATGCTTGGCAGGCCTCTGGAGCAGACGGATTTCTTCGCAAGTAAATCTACCATGAATTTTCTGAACATTGCCACAATGTCGCTTGGTATACCGGAGCCGCCGGACAGTTCCTACAATGTGGAAATTGATTTTGACGACAAGGGCAACTACAAAAAGATTCTTCACAAGGACGGGGAAATCAAAGGCGCAATTTTGCAGGGCGACCTGTCTTACTCAGGCATTCTGACCCAGCTTATAAAGGAAAAAATCAATGTCAGCAGAGTGAAAAAGCCGCTGTTTAAGGTCGATTACTCAGACTTTTTCGGCGAATTTAATTTTTAAAAAGAGCCAAGCCCCCGTAGGGGGCTTTTGCCTGAAAACTAGGGGCAAAGAAGCCGGACACCCAGAGTCCCGTTCCGAAGCGACGGGGAAACCCCGCCCGGACACGCCGAGCGGGCATTCCGCGCCGAACCGCTCCAGCTTCCCCCG
>JGI24700J35501_10930478_pt1 | contig 14580 bp, 11 predicted proteins | sample TergutTh196P1_FD_35501 | JGI IMG/M metagenome (IMG submission 35501) | reverse complement strand
CTGAGCACATACAGCTAGTGATTTGATAATGGTAAATTGTTTGTGACCACCCTCTGTTCAAAACCATTTAAAATATTGGTTCACGTATAATAATATCGCTGAAAAAAATTCCTAAAATTTCGAAAAATCAATAATAAAAAATGTCATTGTACAAAAACTGTGGGTGATGGAAAAATTTTGATTGCATATTTGAATTCCGGGTGAAAAGTTACATTAGAAACACAATAAACCTTTCATATGCCAAAATCGTGTTGCCTAGTGTTATTGGTGTTAATATCACTGTTGTCTCTGTCATTATCTTTGACAGATATTCCAAGATTATTTCTTGGATGTCACATTACACAGTCCTTCACTTCTACATACTGCATTTACTCGAATGCAATACGGGTTTTTTCCTTAAATTTGGCACTTCGATAAATGAGGTTGTTTTAAATTCGCATATGAAGCACCGAACTAGACCACACTGAACTGGATTGCACCGAACCAGATCATGCAGTGCCACACCAAGGCCTGCATCACCAAATCATGTGAGGTTTGTGATCCCCTGAGATATCACATAGCATAGAGTGGTAATTCCGCACCGACGTTTCAGGACAACCTATTGGTCCCAGCTTCAAGGATCAAGAAATCCAAAAGAGAGTACAGAGCACCACGGAAGTTAACTGACAGTCATCTTTTATGGGACTTCATCCATCATCTAATTTTGTATAGAAGCACAATGTTTTGGAAGCTGGCTGTGTTTCCATTTTCAGGCAAAGAGCACCTAATATGATGGACCCTTTCGATTGAGTTATTCTCAATCACTGGGCAACACAGAAACAGTGACTTGCTAAGATATGTACCTGAGAACAGATTTAGTCCAAGGAAAATGGCTATTGAAAAATTAAAATTTATCTACAAGCCTCAAAAATAAAACCCAGACCAATCCACAAATTAAAACCTATAAAAATAGCCATGAAGCCAGAGTGATCAGACCACGGTCATAAAAATCCAGAACACATATATTTAAATTCTTAGCACCACAGACACCATCTGTGGAGAAAATTGTGAATCTTCATGTGTTCAAGTTAGTTTGTAAACCAGTAAATACAAATGTAGTATTTAGTCATTGTGAATCATAGCAGCATGGCAGCACATCTCACCAGAAGTGACTGTGCAGGGTTTTAAGAAGTGCTGTAATTCTAATGCAGTGGATAAGACTGATGATGGTATGTTGTGGAATGACAGTGAAGAGGATGGGAATTTTGGGAGTGAGTGTGAGCAAGAGGAAGGTACTGCTGTGAAAATGGAGACAGTGGCACTGATTGGTAAAGGTAGATAGAATCTGACATGCTTTGTGTAAGTGTATGCAATTAATAGTAAAATATTTTATCTTAGCAGACTTATTGTTGGGGGTCGTGTTAGATTTGGATAAATACTTTTTCCCTTGGCAGATGTGTTTTTTCTTTGGGGGGGGGTTATTTTAGCCAAGAGTTGTCTAGCATTCAGATAAATACACTGTGTCTTCTTCCCAAGTACAGCAAGACCAGCCGAAGTTTTTATTGGATTTAGTGTGTTATTGTGTCTGGTGTTTCATATCCACTTACAGATATGCCTGTTTTGTGTTCTGAGTGTCTCCCTTCAGTATGGCATCTGTTTTCAGAGAGACAGTTACCACAAGTTTGTGTCAGTAACTGAAGAAATGACAGTTCTGTGAGTCAGAACCTTCCACTGACAACAACAGACAGACAAAACACAATTTGACTATTCTGCAGTGTTCTGACAATGCTGTATATTTGAACTAGACTTTTTGGACTTTTCCATCACATGTTGAAATGTAACTATGTTTCGGGAACAGGTTCAGTCCCCATGATCATGCCTACTGCTTACAAAACATGTGTCACTACATAATGATTATTTACACTGTAATTAATCCTGGATTAAATTGAAATTGTTAAATACCAGATATTCCAAAACAATTTAGAGAAGATGGTTATGCAAGTTTCACTAGACCCAAATGTACGTAATACATAACTAGTCACAGTAACTATTTACTGTTGCTTAACAGTAGCAGTGCTGTGTGGGTGATCCTTGTTGTAAGAATGTTTATAGTCTAATAATTGTTCTTCCTAGCTGGGGGAAGGGGAGGGTGATTTCTGTGTTGCCAGTCACCTTTTTTTTCCCCCTGCTCTTTAAACTGAATCCACGTTTTCTTGTCTTGTAGAGTGAGTTAGGTGGTTGACTGTTGCATCAGATTTTTCTGACTTTTAAATACCCAAGGTATCATCTTGTGATTCCATCCCAGAACTGCCACCTGATTGTGTTGGACAGTATTTGTGTAAGAATCCATTACCCTTCTGTCTTATTTGTTAATCTGTTTACTGATCAGGGGGATCCAAATAGGTGAGGAATCCAAACTGGTTTGGCTGATGGTGTTCTCCAAGCATGCTGTGTGTGCGGACTCCTTACATGTTCTGTATCTACTGTTGGGTTCTATCTCAAGGACCTTGGCTTCATCCATACATACCTGGTGGCCTTATTCAAGCTTGTGCTGGGCCAGTTTTAATTTTTCCAGATGTCCCTGTTTGAAATTTTGTGTTCTATACACCACACAACTAGCTGTCTCCCTATTCCTCCAACATTATTTTGGCCACATTTGCATTGGATGCACTATGCATAGTGTGGCCAATGTTGTGGGCCTCTGTGTGGTTTATTTCTCACAGTTGAACCCCTGAAGGTATTTTTTTTTGTTTCAAATATTGTTTTGATATTATATTGGTTCACAATGTGTTTAAACTTTTCAGAGAACCCCTTTATATGGGGTGTAATTACTGACACAAGGGGCTTTTCATGATTTTTTTAAAGACTGCTGTGTCTGGCAGGGTTGAGAGTTGAGGTGCTGAAGTGTAAAGGATAATTACTGAACTGTAGATGCCATTTCAGGTTAGCCATTTCATTTGTTAGACCTTAATCCTACTGACATATGATGGTGGCAGTATTATATAAGCTCTGAATGACTCCCTATTTCACACGTGCAAAGTCATTTGCAGGTTAGGTAATAATGGATTTCAGTCACTTAGCAGTTATATCACACCATCTTTGTGCAAGTAAACAACTGTCATCAGCAAAATCAAGAACTTCTAACCTTTCCATAATTCTCCATTGTATTCCTCTCTTTCTGCCTTATGTGACTTTGTTCATGACATTTGCTACTGCACAGTATTCCTTGGATATGAAGTTCCTAGACATGAAGTTTTCCTACGTAAGAAGTTAGATTTTTGAACTTGCACCAAAACCCCCATAAGAATAATGCGAAATTTTCCCACATATAAAGTTTTCAGTTTTAGTATCTTCCAACTTTAAAAATTTCCCATTTATTATGTTTAAAATTCTGTACAATCATTATTAAATTTTTGATGGTCAAACTGTGCCATAGTTGATCATCATTTGTGGACCACTTCATCACTGTCTTGTGACTTATTGACTTCCTTTCTGCTTCCATGGGTTTTATTATTCAGTCTTAGGCCTTCTTTGCAAATTAAAAGAAGAACACCTTAAGTGAAGACTGCATCCATTCATCCAACCATCCATCCGAGTCTAATTTCATTGACTAAACCATATGCTATATTTTCATGAAAATCACTCCAGTAAGTCACACTTTACTTTTGAGTGTAAATGAATTTTTCACCATACCTCCCATACTTCTTGACTTCGGGTGAAATTTGTGTAGCAGATCACATAATGCTGTTGGGGAATTTTTTCCATGAAGGTCAATGCAGTGAAAGCTATACTTTACTTAAGCGTGTAAATGTATTTGTGCCCATAACATCCATGTGAGTACCTTATTTGAGTGAAATTCAGTATGAGCGATCTACACATAATACCATTGAACATTTGAGAGTTTCATGAAAATTTGTGCAGGGAAGGCCTTTTTTTATATGCGTATGAATGAAATTACATTTATGCATGTACTATGAAATCATGTGACATTTTAAAATAAAAGTCTGTGTACTGCGTCATGGAGTATACCATATGCTGTCTTATTTATTACTGATGCATATCACAGAAATTTTGCAGCAAGATTTGAACTTTCAAATGTAGTTCGAAGACTTCATTGCAGTAGGAGGTGGTGGACACAAGTGAAGTACATGAAAAGAATGCACCTGTGCCAACAACAAATGAATTTGGCCATGTATTGTTCAGCTGGTCTCTTATGATCTGTGTTTCATGAATTTTTTTATCCCTAAAAGTAATTGTATATTCAGGTTGCCCTGATAGTATACGTTTGGGATGCTTATAATTTGTTATCAAATAATTACTTGGGATCAGAGTAGCAAAGTGGACCCAAAAAAATTAACCTAATTTCTACATTTCCCTTGTAAGCAGTTTTCTTTTTTGCTGGTCCCTTGAAAAACTTCTTGTGCATGAAACACTGCAATAGGAAACAGAGTGTAATGAATGTTTACTGTGCTGGCAGATGAGAGCAGTATGATGAGTGAGGAGAGTTCGTTCTGGGGAGAAGAACGGGAGCAGTACATGTCTGATGCAAGTGAAAATAGGTGGAGTGACATCCCAAGTGCATTGGTCCTTGAACAGTTGTCACAAGAATTAGCTAACAGGGGCTCACCAAATTCTGAAGTGAAACTCAGGTAAAAGCATAATGTTAGTGTGTCATCTAAGAAAGGGAATATCTTGTGTAACCACAGCATGTGTATGTCATACTGGTTCAGGTAAAAAGGTGATGTTGTCGTTTGAACTAAACGGCAGTGAGTGGTCAGCTGCATGCACTGACCACTTTGCTCCCAGGACAAGAGCCCTTGTTATGCATAGGAGGCTGGGTAGACCCAAGAGGGTGTCTGAACATTTTATAGAAGGAAAAATCTTATACTTCCTTGCCAGGAATTGAACAATTTTTCCTTTTGTGATCCAGCCCATAGCTTCTTATTCACTATTCTAGTTACATTTCTATCTTAAAAGTATTTATTTGTAGACGTGATAAATCATCTGTTAAAGGTGTGAATTATAGATGTGATACATGCCATGATGCCAGTGCTGATAGAGGTAGCACACTTTAAATATATTTCATGATATTTAAAGTTCTTGCAACAGTGACTGAAGAAAACTGTGTTCTAGATCGTTATGTTGTCTGGTAGAAATTTACTAATTACTGTTCTGCCATGAAGACAAGAGTAGCTCTTGGTACTGAAATGTTGTAAATTTCTGTTAGCTTGTATTTAGAGTAATAATAGTAATAATATTCTGAATGTATTGCTTCTGCATTAATGTCTGGTGTTTAAAATTTAATGTGCTGGATTTTTGTAATATTGCATTTACCTGAATTTGGCACTTAAATGTGTGAGTTCATCTCATATTCATATATGAAACACTGAAGTGGAATGTGCCAAACCGCACTGCTCTCACCTGGATAATGCAGTGTCAAACCTAGACCTGCATCACCAAATCATCATGTGGCATCTGCACTGTTCTGGGATAGCACACAGCATAGTGTGGTAATTCTGTACTGATGATTCAGGACAACCTTCAGAGGTTAGGAAATCCAAAAGAGAAAACAGAGCACCAGGGAAGTTAACTGACACAGTCTTTTTCTGGCTCTGTTTCCATTTTCAGGCAAAGGAGCACCGAAACTGGTATACTCTTAGATTGAGCTATTCTCAATCACTGCACACTCTAGGAAGAGTAATGTTTTAAAATATGCACCTGAGAACAAATCTAGTTCAAGGGTGGTAACAGAAAAATGGATTCTGAAAAATTAAAAATTAAGTACAAGGCTCAAAAATCAAACCTAGACCAATCTACCAATTAACAACCATAAAAAAAGTTATGAACTCAACAGACCAGACCACAGACACTACACAAAATCCCAGAACACATATATTTAATATGCTAAACATTACTAACACCATCTATGGAGAAAATTGTGAATCTTCATTGGTTCAAGTAAGTTTATAAACCAAGAAATATTAGTATAGTATTTAGTCAGTGTGGATCATAATGGCATGACAGTGCATCTCACCAGAATTGATTGTGAAGGGTTTTAAGAAGTGCTGTGTACCTAGTGCAATGGATGAGACTGATGATGGTATGTTGTGGAATGGCAATAGAGAGGATGGGAATGTTAGGATTTAGTGTGAGGATGATGAAGGTACTGACTTCGAAAATGGAGACAGTGGCGCTGAATGGTAAAGGTAGATAGAATCTGACATGCTTTGTGAAAGTGTATGCAATTAAATGTAAAATATTTTTTCTTAGCGGACATTTTATTTTTGAGGGGTCATCTTATATTTGGATAAATATATTTTCCTTTGGCAGACATGTTTTATTTGGGGGTCATCTTAGATTAGAGTCATGTTGCATTTGGGTAAATATGGTATTACTTCCAGTGCAGATTTTTCTGTGTGTCCTGCCTGTCACATGTCACAGCCAGAATTAGGAATATCAGGAATAATGGGTACCATTTCAGTTCAGGGTACATTTTAACATAGGCCCTATGGTGGTTACTGTTTGTAATCCTTAACATCAGCAGTGAAGTCCCTTTGTTCCTTTCCAGAAGTGGATTCATAAACTCTGGTGAGGTGGACCTTCCAATCTTTCTTCTTAGTGTAACTTTCAGATCTTTTGCATTGTCCTGAGAAGTGTCCCAAATTATTTTCGTAGCCCAGATTTCATAATGAAATGTCAAGGAGTAGTTCAATAAATGTGGTGGAGTAGAATCTCTTTAATCTGGTACTCACAGGATTAGACAGTTGCCAGATTAAAAGAAAGTGAAAAACACAACGGGATGTTAATTGTAAAAATAGTTGCCACATTGTCAGACAGTACCTAAATTTTACAGCCAGCCCTAAAAGAATATGCACTTGTCAGTTATTTTCATTTCATTATAAAAAGACTTAGCTGTTTAATTGTTGTTGGCCCAGTCACAGGTTTTCCTTTGGAATTCATTGCTGTAAACCACTTTTACAGCACCTTGTACAGTTGTGCTAATTCAGGCAGTATCAATGTCTGCCACTTGAAAAGTCCCTGCATACTTTAATTTGAGGCCACAAATGAAAATAATTGGTCCCTCTGTGTTTTCATGTCATAAATAGTTGAAAATCCAATGTTGTAAGCAGCCTGAACCACACTTTGGCTTTTGCCACTTTCAAGCCTTCCGATTATTTCAAGCCTCTGAGGAGCTGTTAAAGGTACATGTTTCGTCTTTACAGCAGTACTGTGACTACTCATCTTGGAATGATATGAAGTCATTACAGATTTTGTTATTGCTGGTGCAACTTCTGGTCCACGATCACACGTATCTGTTCTTAGGACTGCTTTCCTCAAGTGCTGAATTATCAGTATTTGTGGGTTAACAACATCCAGATTAAAGGAATTATACTGTAATTTGTTATTAATTATTTGGAATGTAGTATCATCATGAAACTGTGGGCATCTTTAAACTTTCAGAATAATGAGAACCTTGGTTGTGTCTGCAGGTTTGGTCTATTCAGCTGGACCATGCATGGGCTGCACATTTCAAGTAGTGCTTCCCTCTTAGTATTTCTGATTTCTGCAAGTCCTCTAGAGAGGGTAACAATCAACGGTTGGTCTGTTTTCTACCATCTTGGTTGAGGTGTTGCTGGCTGTGGAGTGTGGCGAGTTTAGTTGTTTTGTGGGCATAAATATCCTGTTACAATGATGACACACATACAACAAGGTACTCTTGATGTTTTGGAGGAGAAAATGAGACATACGAAAGACGATGAGGAGAAACATAAAGACAAATATGAGGAATTCCATAAAAGACTCCAGGTTGAAGTTATGCACCGGGAAGAAGCTGAGAGTGAAGTTGCTGTTTTGAACCTTCCCATCCAGACTGGCCACTGCTACAGCAAAATTGGCTGAGGTTTCCCAAGCTGCTGATGAGTCTGCATGGATAAGGAAGGCACTGGAGGACCATACCCTTATGGAAGATGTTCATGTAGCTATCCTTGAGGCACATCTGTCTCAGGCTACTTATAGCTGAGGAGGCAGTCAAAAAATGTGTTAGACATTGCCAGAAGTGCTACCAGCCAGCAACTGTAACAGTGACCCTAGAGGGCAGAGGTGCTGGTGAAGTATGGCAGAACTTTAAATTTGGTGCTTTTCCCAGCAACCACCCCACTCCATGTGATAATCCTGCCTAGGAGGGGTCCTGAACCCAGGAACAGTCTGTCCTGCGGTTCATGGCCTTTCTAATCCTGACCACACGGGTATGGGTGCAAAATCCATTTCTGAGTTGGGTTACCTGTATTGCAGATTATGCTACTTCCAATGATAGGGTAATAATGAGTATGTAATGGATAGCAGAAGGGACCTGCAGCTTAAAATGGGGCTTCAAACCATTAGGAAACTGAGGGAGGGATGCTGGCATTCTTTATATTTTCAAGGTTTTGGTCTTTGGTAGAGGTGAAGATTTTAGTCTGTGAGCATAAGGATATGCACACAGATATAACTGGTGATCAAACTCACACTCCTCTACATGGCAGTCCATTGTGATACCCAAAGACTACCAGATAACTGCTGAGAACTTTAGTTGTGGTTAAAATATACTGAAGGGATTTTCCTTTGTATATTCACATAACATTTAGGTGCCTTTTCTGTGATTTTCCTGCTTTATATCCCATTAAATTACATGGAAGTGCATTAAGTCTTTCATGTTATGTAAAGGGGTAGGTGTCAGTTGTTGATATTTGTTATTTACTCTTTCTGTATTTCCCAAAACTTTGTTTAGTGTAACGATTTAACAGATTTTGAAATGTTCTTGCTGAAGACTAAAATGATTTCACAGGTATCTCCTGCAGTTATTTATGGAGGCAGGTTGCTTAGAATGGGCACTGTTAATCTCGGTACTGCTACGGGATGCCATGGCAGTTCTCCGTACCACAAATGCTGCTCGCTCGCCAGATCATTCTGTAGAGGCCATTCTCCGTCTCAAAGAGGGCCTGGTGGCTTTGTGTCATTGGAGTGGCACTGAATGGTAATGAGCATCTTTAAACTGAATAATTACCATATTTTTTCAACTAATATACGTCTTTTCCTTTAACCTTTATCAGCCTAACAAGAAAACCATTTCCTCAAATATGTAATGCTTTATGGCCTAGAGAGAATGCAACATGATATTAAAACTTGCTGTTTTTATAACAACAAAACTCCTATTTATATTATATCTTAAATGCCTCCTTGAGCTTAAGAGATTATATATCATTTACTTCAAAGTGAATTGTCCACTTTTGTGGGGTACTTTGTGTACTACCACATTTATGATTATTGCAGTATAATCATGAATTTTTATCTGTAACTGAGCAGCCAGTTTTTTTTTTTTTTTCCCACCCCTCAAAAGGCATCAAAATGAGACAGCTACATATAAAGACCTTTAAAAAGGCCTCTGCTTATTTCATGAACCATTTGTCAATTCCCTCCCACCTTGGCCTTAACTTAGCAAATTGCAATTAGAATCATGTTTTATCATCTTTGTCACAAGCTATTTAATATTTTTGGTACATACTGTTTCACCAATGGCTAGACATACATTTCATTTGAGTTGTCTGGTGTGTTAATGTCTGATACTTTGCTTGTCTGGGACAAGAGAAACTGAGCTGAGCAAAATATGTTCATAAACACAAAAATTATACTAAACAAGAATCACATAATAATCCTTACAATTAAGAAATAATGGAAGAAGGTATTCACTGCAGTAATTTTCTGCTGATTCCCAATTATGAAATTTAAGACAAAGAAAATTTAAAGAGCAGTGAAACCCTGAAAATGGACAAAGAAGATATTTTTCCACCTACTGGATCTTACAATTCTCAACAATTTTATTGTTCTTGCCTCTTGTGGTTCAAAATTATCACACCAACTATTTAGACGGACATTGGTGAGGGACCTAGTACAAGAGGTGAGAAGGGGTTCCTCAACTTCACACTGCAAGACATAAACATCAAGCCTCATCCACCAGCCAACTAAAAGACTTGACACAAGACACAGCAAATACTTACCTTTGGGAGGAAAGTGAATTTGGTGCGATGTGTGTGCCACTAAAAACAAAAAATCAAGAACAAAATACAGGTGTGCATAATGCAACATGCGGTTTGTGCTATCCCATATTTTGAGGTATATCACACAAAACTGCATTTCTGAGGACCAAATGAGACTGAACTGGAAAAGTGGTGCACCCAAATGTAAGTAAATGTTCCCATTGCAATTACTGAACTGATATTTTTCAGTAACACTTTCTTAATGATAGAACAGTGGTGAAGGAGGTGTGGATTTTACAAAAGGCTTCAGAAGTAACAGAGACTTGTCAGAAGGGCCTTTATGTGTGTATTCGCTTAATTTTGCCTCTTTGAGAGGAAAGAAAATAAGAATGGCACTTGGAGACATCTGTAAATAACTTGTGACTACAATAAAAATTGTAAGGGGGTTAATGAGAGAGTTAGTTACCCTTCAGAAGTGGACATTTTAACTGGAATTCAATCAGTGAATATTTTATACTTGTAAAGGCTTTTTACACAAATGTGATGAAAAAGAGACTTGTCTTTATTAGTGCAGAAAATTTTAAAAAACTTCTTGGCATTACAAGATTGTTTTTTACCTTTGGGTTAGGAGGGATATTCAATTTAATGGGACAGAATTTTTCCATCTGGCCTTTAGAGATTAAAAATGATTTAAAGACAATGGATAATGTGAACAGGTGCAGAAATGGGAATTTAATACAAAAACAGCCCCAGTTGTCAGCTAGTGCATTTGAATTTAAAGGCTGGACAATTAAAATTTAGGGAAAATAATTATTACTTGTCCATATCAGATTTTACGGACAATACTCTGTCAGAAGAATAACTGCCCCTCCCCTGTGTCTTCAGAATGACTGATTTTAGATTCATATACACTTCTCTGCTGCCAAAACTTAACCTAGTAATTCTTTTGCTGGAATAATTTTATTTTAACATCAGATTCTGCTAATGGCATTGTAATTTTACCAAGATGAATTTTAAAACCTCTGCCTGAGCTTTCATGTACACTCTGTGCAACAAAAATCAAGCGGGTTGAAATTTTCTAAGTTCCGAATCAGAAGTGATGTGACATACAGTTGCCATCATAATTTTGCGTTGTTTTACTTTCCCCACATTTGTGCATTTGTGGTGTTTCTCTCTCTCTCTTCCATTCATTACAATCAATCACACCCCATATATATTAACCAAAGACACCAGTACATTTGCTTAAGTTGAGGTTAAAACATGAATTAAAGTTCAGTATTCTTCCAAGGCTCTGCTGCAAGGGATGGATGTTGCGACAGCGTGGTTCTTTGCCATAGCAAATTGTAGCCGAGCACGTCCAACGCGTGATAGCAGTACTCTACAGAGACCAACTGTGTTGGTTCAGATCCTATTTTTGGCATTTTTTTGGGGGGGGGATGTTTTAAACCCAAAGCCACTAAATTAACTGTGTGGTAACACATCTGTTATTTAATTATGTGTTTCAAAACTTATCTGTGCTCCACTGGCAAGGCCAGAAATGTGAGTGATGCAGACATATCTGTTCTTTTTCTGCAGTTCTTTTTGTTTACCGACATTATGATTTAGAGGGTTTGTGTTTAAAGGGAACTTGGACCAGGCATGTGAAACTTAACAGGCCGTATTAGGTCAAGAGATCTGATGTTGGGCAACATGATTTGAAAAATTTATGGACAGGAATTGTTGAGCATATGATGGGTGTGCTTGGGAGGTATCTGGACCGAGGGTGGTTTTACTCTTGCCCTAGTTTCAGGGGTGGGGTGGGGGCAGTGACATACTGTTTGAACAGGTGCAACTCTAATTTTAGCTTTCCAAGCAAGTTCGTAATTATTCTTCTGTGTCGCCTCTTAGTAGACAGTAACACATTTTTAAAAATGTGCATTTTTAAAATGTCTTACTGGCTATACTGATGACTGTGGTTATGAAAACTAAAATCCGTATGTTGTAATAATAATAAAAACAAAGGCAATAAAGAGCTTGTGTTGGTTATTTTAAACTGCACTCTGCAGCAGAATCAAAATGATGGATGGACTCTGCCCTAACCCTATTTTACGGCTTGTTGTAAGAATGTTATTAAACAAAGCCTACGTTGCTTGATAAAAATTGTTATGTTTATTTTATAACACTGGTTTAATAAAGGGTTTCTCTTTAAATTAAGTCAACGTTCAATTTTCTGTCATCCAAAGCAATTGTCTTCTGGACCTGCATTACGCTAATTTACAAGTTTCAAACTGAGGACCAAAAAGGATATTATAACTTCTGGTGGTCGTGATGAAAACAGATATGACATTTTTCCTCACACAGGATAGGGGATTACATATGGACAAGAACTGACCTGCCCGTGTAAATATAGTCACTAACTCTTAATTGAGGGTAGGCCGAGTCCATCTTTACAATAAGTACTGTCATAATAGTGAAAATGCCTTTATCTGCAATGTGTCAGTGCTAGTGTATGAAGTTCAAGTCATTTCTTCTTCATTCTCATCATGATGGCTCACCATGATAGATCTATTTGCGAATGCATCATCAGTCTTGCCAAGGATGGGGGATTAAGTGCCACCACTGCAGGTGAACTGTACATTGTCCTGAAGTCTGTTGCATGAGCATGGCTACAGAAATACCAGAGGGATGGGCAAGTTGGAAGGAGCCAATGAACTGGGTTATGGCACGTATCCAGCCCAGCTTAGGATGCTGCATTAGTAGCTGAAGCTCAAAGAAACCCTTTCATCAGTGCAAGGGATCTTAAAGCTGCTACTGGCTTTTCTAGGCAAGATGCAGAGTTATTTCAAGACTTAAAGAAGCAGGTCTCAGGGCACAACATGCTGTGGTGAAGGAGATTCTCACCGATGAACATAACCTATACTGTTTAGCATTTGCTGAGAGCATTGTTAGATTGCAAGTGGGATAGAATCATATTCTCTTATGAATCTACATTCAGCTCAACAAATGATGGGCCGGTTTTAGTTTACAGATCACAGGGAGAGTGTTATAACTGTCAGTATATATCTATCTGCACATGCAGTGATGTGGGTCTGTTCATTGTTGGGGCTGGAATGCTCCATCATATAGAAGGTCAGCTGGATGGCCTTCAGTATAAACATATTTTGCAAAACGTAAAGGTTCCCTTTGTAAGAATGTTTTATCCTGATGGCATAATCCGGTTCCAGTAAAACCACTCCTCCATTTATGATTCTCGTGTGGTTCAAGAATGGCTATCATTGCGGGCCAACGTTGAATTCATTGGCTGGTCACCACAAGTGCCTGATACATACCCCATCATCTTTAAACTGTGCATGTTTTGCTCATAATTTGTCTGTTTACAGCAAGCATGTCAAACTGGGGGTGAAATAGGCCATACAGAGTCCATTTCAGCTCTTCTGGCGACCCTCAAAAATTTGCAAAACAAACTGTGAATATGACTCAAAGCCTACAGTTTATAAATAGAAACATTATATTTTTTTAAGTTCATGTAATCTGTTATTAGATTATTGGGTGAATACTGATATTTCTTTGTAAATTCACAACTACGTGTTGTAAACATACTTACCCGGCAAGCACTAAAATACAGGTTAGGGCCAAGTCCATCCATCATTTTGATTATGCTGCAAAGTACAGTTGAAAAAAAAAACAACATAAGGTCTTCATTGTGTTTGTTTTTATTATTATTTTTATTATTACAACATACGCATTTCAGTTTTCATAACCACAATCATCAGTGTAGCCAGGAGGACATTTTAAAAATGCACATTTTTTAAAATATGTATGTCTACTAGAAGGCCACATGGAAGAACAATTACGTACTTGTTTGGAAAGCTAAAATTGAGCTGCACCTGTTCCAACGTACTTCATTCCCCCCACCCCACCCCTGAAACTAGGGCAAGAGTAGAACCACCTTCGGTCTAGATACCTCCCAAGCACACCCATCATACACTCAACAATTCCTTTTTCAAATCGTGTGGCCCAGTGTTAGATCTCTTGAACCACTATGGCCTGCAAGCACCAATAAGTTTCACATGCCTGGTCTAAGTCCCATTAGAACACAAACCCTCTAAATCAGAATTTCAGTAAAAAAAAAAAAATTACGGTCAAATAACAGAAATATCTGCATCACTCGCATTTCTAGCCTTACCAATGGAGCACAGATAACTTTTGAAACATATCATTAAATAATAGGTATGTTACTGCACAGTTTAATTTTGTGTTTGTGAGTTTAAAACATATCCAAGAAGAAAAAAAAATGTCGATACTGGGATTTGAACCAACATAATTGTTCTCCAAAGAGTATTGCTATCACATGTTAATGTGCTCAGCTACAACTGGGTACGGCAAAGAACCGCGCTGTCGCAACATCCATCCCTTGCAGCAGAGCTAGCTAGCCACATACCTTGGAAGTTAAGGAACTTTGATTCATGTTTTAACTTCAACTTAAGCAAATAAATGTATTGGTGTCTTTGGTTAACCTTTAGCCGCCGGGATTTAAATCCCCCGTGCAGTGCCACCGTGCCGAGATTTTTAGAGCAGAGTTTTAATTTTTAACGCTTACTCTTGGAAA
>JGI24700J35501_10930479_pt1 | contig 14584 bp, 12 predicted proteins | sample TergutTh196P1_FD_35501 | JGI IMG/M metagenome (IMG submission 35501) | reverse complement strand
AAAAACCTTGGGGCTTTGCCCCAAACCCCAGCAGGGGGCCAGCCCCCTGCACCCCCGTAATTTGTCATACAAGGCAGCTGATTAAGGGGTCTAGGGACTGGTCCCCAGCGGGTGTGGGCAGCACCCACGGTTTTCACACAAAGAAAGGAGGGGGTTGTTTTTGAAAGATCACGAAATATTTGACATTATAAAAGGTCTGAACTTTAAAACACATGATTTTGATTCAGCAAAAAAAATACTTAGTTCAGCCAGAAATGACCAAGACGGTATTTATAGCAAAGATCAAAAGAAACTGTTTGGCGAAATTTTAAAAAGCGACACTAGATACAACACCGCAAGGGAGCAAAAAAGGCAAGAGTTTTTGGAAACGCTCACCGATATGTTGAAAAAAACGTCGTCTATGTATCTAACAGACGAATATTTGCAGAGCTACGCTACACACAACGACATTACCGTAAATGAGGCAAAAACGGTACATATAAATGCCGGCTGGACATTTGAGCAAGGGCAAGCAAAAGAAGAAAAAACGCAGGAAATAACAATAAAACCTTTTAACCAAATAATATTGGAAAGCACATCTGCAATAGAAGGGTATTTTGATGAATTTAAAAAAATGAGCCAAAATGACCGCGCCCGAGTCTCTGGTTTAGAATCCGCACAAAGTGTGTATGATGTTTTAGTGTGCTTTTATCGTGGTGTTGCCGCTGACTATAAAAATAAAAGCAACGCAGAAATAGTTGATCTCATAAACGAGTTTGGTAAAAAACATGCCCTTGCATCTTCCACTACAGCAGAGGGCATAGCGGCAAGCATTTTAAGAAACGCCGCTACAAACATTTTTAACTCAAATGCAAGCAGAGAAAAATACAACAATTACATAATCTACCGTACCCCAACAGTTCAAGAGGCTATAAACGTTATAAAAATGCTGCCCACGCCATCTTTGATAGAACCAAAAATGGCAAACCCGATAATAAAACAGCTAGCAGACGCTTTTGGGGATGATTCAATAGCTGTATCGCTGTATAACCATGCAGCAAAGTTGGAAGATTCTCCTTATATCCCCAAACCCGTCCAATACCCCACCGCCATGGAGGTAGATTGGAGCATAGACAGTGTCGGGCGTTTTGGCAGAAGAAAGTTAATTTTAAATATTAAAATTTCCGCAAAAACACCCTTTACCACTATCCCGGAAATGGTTTTTTACGCAAACGGAAACAACATGCGTATGCCAAGCCAAGAAAACCACTCCCACAAGCTCATAATACAAGAACGCCAGGCAGAAGAAGCGGTAGATACACACCGGCTAGAACAAGAGATAGACTGGTCGGGGGTAAGCACAAAAAAATACAATTTCAAACTGTATTGTAACCCTGGCGAGCCGATGGAAATACTCACAACACAAAGAAGTAAAATTAGCTGAAGCGAAAGGAATAGATATAATTATGTTGGAAAAAATGAAAAAACGCCTAAACTACTCTACATTAAAGGATTTTGGGCGAAAAGAAGATGGTTTCCCTTATTTTGAAATAGCAATGGCAGGGCTGCCAAGCTCCGGTAAAACAAACTACTCTACAATAGCAATCCACAAACTGGCCAAACCTTCCCATGATGGTAAAAACATGCTAATGGGCCTAGAAGGCGACACTGTTTTTTATCATCATCAGCCGGGCAGAAATTTTGAGCAAGCGGTTCAAGATATTTTTGTGGACGAAATGAAACCGCGTGCAACACAGTATTCTGCTGAAGATATAAAAGCAGGCGAAAATTTGCGGAAGGTGGAGATGGTACATTATGACCAAACATACAGATTTTCTATAAATGACACCATGGGCGAAGCCTTTAGAAACTTGAAAAACACCGGAAACCCGCTTTTTGTGAGAGAGTCTGACGGTTTTATGATTACTGTTAACCCTTTAGACATTACCGGTGTTAGGCAAAAGTTGGAGAAAACCCTGGGGACAGAAGGAATAAGAAATCATGGTGGTGCAACAACAGATGGAGAATTTATAGAAACATCTTTGAGTGCATTGCTAAAAGCAAAAAAAGATGATGCCCCTGTTGCCATTATTTTTACTAAATTTGACCTTATACTGGGCAACCCGGAGTTTGATCAGAATCTGGTTGGTCCGAATTCTAATATTGCCAAGTCTAATGCTAATATTATAGAAAAAGGCAATATTAGCTTAGAAAAAATAGAAGAATCTAGTGACGAGGTTAGAGATCTGCTTGTAAGTGTTAGCGAGGATGGTATAGTTAACCTTACCAAAAGTCTATACAGAAGAGGGAAATGCAGGTTTTTTGCTGTGTCTGGCTATGGCGATAGGCTACAAACACCAGCCCCCGGCAAGCAGCTGCCAAAAGTTAGCCCGCACAGGGTGCTTGATCCTATTTTGTGGCATTTAAAATTACAAAAATTTCTTTAAAAAAGGTGGTGCAAAGTGAGCAATAAAAACGAGTTCAAACAATTTATTTATGCACGGGGCAACTATAACACAGACTTGCAAACGGGTCAAACCCGTTCCGGTTCCGAAGGGTTTGGGATATATTTAGCTCCAAAAGGCGGTTATGCAAACGAGGCGAGCCTGGAATTTTTGAAAGACACGTTGTCACGGCAGCTACGGTCGGGCAGTTTTACATATACGCTTTTGAACAGTAGAGATAACAACAACAACGCAGCGTTATTGCTAAGGTCTGACGAGTTTGAAGAACGCCACGATCCCAGGGGCGGGGAGTTTGTGAACCAGGCATATATGGGGGATTATTCTGTGCTGTACCCATGCACTTTGTTTGAAAAAAGAGAAGCCTGGGACGCATACGACCGTGGGGTTAGCTACTGCTACGAACATCCGCCGAAACCTGAAAACGCCACAAGGGATTTGAAAGAGATCGTAGGCGACACATGCCTAGCGGAACGCTTTGAAGAGGTAGGGGCTTTTATAAGCGAAAGCAGTTGGAGGCGAAATGCGTTGATATCCGGCGTTGCGTTTTTAATGCAAGAGTATCAGAAGCCAAAGCACAAGCGACGCTTTTTGGTAATCTCTGCTGAAAGCGAAGGGGAGGTTGAAAAATGGGTAAGTGCCATACATTTTGCATTCCCGCCAAAAATGGCAGCTTGTATTAGTTTTACAACAAACGAAGAAAAAAGTTTTTGGGATAAAAATAACTGCTATATAGACAAAAACGGTTTTTTTACAAATCAAGATATATCAAAGCCTTTTCCGAAATATATGCTTGTTGGAAATACAGACAATAATTCCATTGGGGAATGGTACAAGGGGGCAGGACACGAGGTGATAAGCTCTAACCCTAAAAGGCTTGCACATTTTAAAGAAAAAGCTATTTCTTTTGAATTCGTTAAAACTGTTACAAGTTTTGACCAGACACATTGGGACTTTTTGCCTTTTGCTCAAAAATTGTTAGCATCCGGGGTTTGTGAACCCACTGCAGAGCTGTTTGATATACATGAAATGTATGCCGATGAAGCTGTGCGGGCAATTGTTTTAAATACTAACTTGCGTGATATTGGCGGTAGTGTAAAGATGGTAAAGAAATTGCGAAAATATGCAAAAAAAAGGGGGTTGTTTTAGATGATGACTATAGTTATAGCTGTTGGGGTAATTTTAATTTTAAGTTTAATATGTGCAAAAATAGATAACGATGTTCCTCGTACTGTATTGGCGTTGGTTATATTGGTTGCTTCTGTTGTTTTTGCTGTTTTTAATGCAGTACAACCTAACCCTTTTTATTTGGTGCAGATTGTGCAAGACTATGGTTTTAGCATAGAGCTTATACCGTATATTATTATAAACTCTGCGTTTTTGTTAATATTTTCGGGTGTGGTTTTAACGCTTTTAGACGCTTTTGGGTTGCTTGGCAATAAGGGGGTAGGTTGGAGCCAGAGAATAATTGTGTGGGGTGCAGGGCTTGTTTTTGGTATGGCACTGGTTGGGCTATGGTTTGCACCGTACTATATTTATTATTATTAAAACCTTGGGCGATGTCCTATTTAGTGAATTTTGGCCTATAAACAACTCTCTCGATGTAGCCAAAATTCACGCTACCCCTGCAAGGGCTTTGCCCCTTGACCACATAATTTTGCTTTTTTACTTTAAGGAAGGGAAAAACGATGGACAAAAAAATATTTTTAAAAATAACACACAGTTTTTTTGGTGCAGTTATAGCCGGCGGGTTGCTGGGGTTTATTTTGGCGTTGCCGTTTTATGATATATTGCCGGGCAATTCCGATGAGCCGGTGGTGGTATATACCACTGAGCTAGGGTCGGTGATTTGGCCGTGGTCGGTGGTGGAATATACCACTACTGATGATCCAGTGGTGGAATATTCCGTCCCCCCAGAGGAGACCACCCCGCAGGAGACAACCCCCACGCCACAGGAAACCACCCCACAGGAAGTTGGTGTTATGCCTAATTTGCAAAGTCTGCCATCTTCTGTATCGGCGGAGTACGGTTTTATTTTTTCGTACAGCGATAGACTGTTGTTAGATGAACGTGATTTGGAAATGACATCCACCGCAAACCTCCGCATTGCTCGTAATGAAATATTTGCACGCCACGGCCGCCTGTTTTACTCGCAAGATCTGCAAACCCATTTTAACCGTCTGCCATGGTACAACGGTCATATATCTCCCGCCAACTGGGACGAATCTGTGCTAAATGCAATAGAGCGGCAAAACATAGCACTAATACAAGCCGAAGAAGCAAGAAGGCAGTAACAAAAAAAGGAGAATTTCATGAAAAAAGATCAAGTATACTCACTTTTTAAAAACTTTTTCGCAAGTGTAGCAGCTGGTGCATTATTTAGCATTTTGTGGCACTGGATAAACACCAGTGAGCTATTTCACACTTTGCTGGACGAAACAGCAGAAACAGAGTGGCTGCCCGTTGCCATAATAGTTGGTATAATAGCTGCTGTGGTGGCTTTTGGTTGGTTTTTGTACGAGAAAAAACCAACCGGGGGCAGTTTTTTTGCGTCTTTAAAAAATGCCCTGACACCAAGCAGATCACACAGCTACAGCCCTGCAAAATGGATAACAGCAGGAAACTGGCTAGAAGGCGGTGCGATTTTTTTCCTTTTGCTTTATTTTGTTCTTTATCTAATAGCAACATTTTCAGGCTTTTGGGACATAGTTGTTGCTATAATTGGATTTGTTCTAATTTACATAGGACACATAGCTGTAGTAGCAAATATAGATGAAGTGAGAAACCCATTAGGAAAAATTATATTGGTTGCGATTGTTGTGGCTTGGGCGGCGTTTGGCATGGTTTTTCTCCCCATTTGGGACGATTATACTAGCCAAGTTATTGCAACGCAACAACTGCCAATGGATGTAGTGCAGATGTACGCCCAGGACAACACACTAAACTTTAGATTTATATCAGAAGTGTTGCCGGCAATTTACGAAATAGTTCTTGCAGGAGATGAACGCAACAGTATATTTGCCTTGGCGGCACACATGGTGCTTGGCATTTTGGCTGCGGCAGTTATGTTTGCGAGTGGTTTGCGTAGCCTGGTAGCAAGGGTGGTAGTGTTGGCTGTGGCGTTGGCTGTGATTGGTTTTGGTTTTGGGTTAATTACTGGGTGGTTTGCTGAAAGTGATATAAATATAGCGTGGTCGGGTTCAGCAACACAACAGAGCTTTGCCGCCAACATGCAAAATATTAACTATGGCTTTACTTATATCTCTACCGGTACAAATGTTACCATGGCAGTTGATTATACCGGTGTTCTCTGGGGCTGGGGGCGTAACTATGATAATTTGCTGTTGGGTGCAGATAACCCAATAGAAAACCCTGCTCCTGTTCAAATTATGGAAAACATTGCGACTGTATCAGTAGGCTCTTCTCATGCAATGGCAATAGATACAAACGGAACATTGTGGGGTTGGGGAAGCAATAGGTTTGGGGCACTAGGGGATGGAACGAACACACATCGTGATACTCCTGTTCAAATTATGCAAAATGTTACTAAGGTATATGTACAAAGTTCAACAACAATGGCGATAGATGCCTACGGCACGCTTTGGGGTTGGGGGTGGAATCATGCAGGACAAATAGGAGATAACGAAATAGAAACACACCTTAACCCAGTCCCCATTATGGAAAACATTGTTTCCGTAGCTATCGGCAACTGGTTTGTAATGGCAATAGACGGTTACGGAACACTATGGGGTTGGGGCGGTAACACCCACGGAGAAATGGGGCAGGGGACGCTCGGCGTTCTTAGCACACCAACACCCCCCACGCCTATTATGAACAACATTGTTGCTGTATCTGTAGGTGGTTGGCACACAATGGCAATAGACAGCAACGGAACATTGTGGGGCTGGGGTAACAATATAGGAAGTATACTAGGAGATGGTACAAACTTCTTTGGCACGAGCAATCCCGTTTCCTCTCCTATAGTAATAAGAGAAAATATTGTTGCTGTATCTGCAAGTAGCCCCTACACAATGGCAATAGACACAAACGGAACCCTGTGGGGTTGGGGTAACAATCAGTTTGGTAGGTTAGGGGATGGTACAACAGCACACAGATCTGCCCCTGTTCAGATTAGAGAAAACATTGCTGCCATACACACAGGTGGCTTGCATACAATGGCAGTAGATAACAACGGTGTGCTTTGGGCTTGGGGTAGAAACCAATATGGTCAACTAGGTGATGGTACAATCATAGACCGCCACACCCCTGTGCCTATCATGTAAGGGGTTGGTGCGAAATTAACCACACAACAACAAAACAAGAAAGGAGCAAAAAAAGCATGAGCAAAGAGCATTTTTTAAAAATAGCAGGCAACTTTTTTGGTGCAGCTGTAACTGGTGTGCTGCTGGGGCTAATTTTAACCCTGCCATTGTATGGCATATTTTCAAACAACGCCGACACAGAAACAACCCTCCCGCAGGTAGCCCTAGCCCCTACAGCACCACAAACACCACAGTTTGATGCTGTTACAAATGTGTCGAACACTGAGAGTGGCAATGCAACACAAGTATCTGCAGGTGCAGGTCACACAGTGGCAATAGACACAAGCGGGGTTCTTTGGAGCTGGGGTTCCAACTACTATGGTCAACTGGGCGACGGCACAACCACAGACAGCCACTCCCCTGTTCAAATAATGGAAAACGTTGCTAGTGTATCGGCAGGGCGTTATTACACTATGGCAATAGATACAAATGGGACGCTTTGGGGCTGGGGGTTAAATGATAACGGTCGTCTGGGCGACGGCACAACAGAAAACCGCCACATCCCTACTCAAATAATGGAGAACATTGCATATGTATCTGCAGGCACTAGCCACACAATGGCAATAGATACAAATGGTACACTTTGGGGCTGGGGCGCAAATTTTTTTGGCACATTGGGGGTCAGTGGAATGATCTCACCTAGCCATATTCCTATTCAAGTAATGGAAAATATTGCTGCTGTATCAGCAGGCGGCTTGCACACAATGGCAATAGACACAAACGGAACCCTCTGGAGCTGGGGTTGGAATCGTTTTGGGCAATTAGGCGACGGTACAGAGATGGAGCAATTTAGCACCCGCAACACACCTGTTGAGGTTATGAGCAATATTGTTGCTGTATCTGCGGGGGTTCACCACACAATGGCAATAGATACAAACGGAACGCTTTGGGGCTGGGGACGTAGTGGTGCTGGACGGCTAGGGGCTGCTGAGATAAGAGATGATCAAAACACCCCAATCCGAATCATGGAAAACATAACCGCTGTATCTGCAGGAGAGGGCAATACAATGGCAATAGATACAAACGGAACACTGTGGGGCTGGGGTCGAAATATCCGTGGTCAACTGGGAAATGGCACAACAACTGGAATTCCTGGGGGACAGTTGCACATTGAAATTTTAGAGAACGTTGCTCATGTATTTGTAGGAAGAGAGCATACAACGGGCGGCGCTTCCCATATATTAGCAGTAGATAACAACGGGGTACTTTGGGCGTGGGGTTCTAACTATTACGGTCAACTAGGCGACGGCACTACCACAGATCACCTCACCCCTGTGCCTATCATGTAAGGAATTTTTGTGAAAAAAAAGGAGTGATACAAATGCAAAAAAACTACCAAACGCACAAAAAAATCCTCTTGTTGTTGTTGATTTTTTCGTGCGTTTTCACGTATCTGCACCATAACGTTATCGTTGTGTACGCATTATACGCCCAAAATGGCATGGCTGCGGGGCTAACAGGCGATGATATAACCATGCTTGGCGGAGTTTTTGCACCATTGATAAGTATCGGCGGTAGCCCGTTTATCGCCCTAACAATGCTCTCAGGGTTAGGCAGCCTGTTAAATTCGGGTACAATAACCGCCGACACCCCGCTTGCGGGCTTGCTTACAGAGCTACCTATCGCCCAAACAGGCGTGTTTATAACTTTACTTGTCATAACAGGCGTAAAATTTTTGTTGAGCTTGCTAACTGTGTCAAAGGTTTTTTGCGATGCAACTTTGGGCAAATTGGAAAGCCTAACGGGAACGGTCTGCATGGTGGGTGGTGCTTTTTTGCTAACCTCGGTAACAGCCTACGCCGCCACAACCGCAACTGCAAACATCGCTGGGGCATCCGGTCATGTGCTAACCACACTAACCACATTTTTAGTGGCTGTCCTGGCATACGCAGCCTATTACGTTATACGTACAATGGTTTTTGCTGTTGATGTTTTAGCGTTCTTGTTTTCGCCGATTCCAGGCTTGACGGGCTTTTTTGTAGTCCTAAAACACGTGCTTATCGGCTTGTATACGTGGTTTGCAATGGTCAGCCCCGCTACCGCAAACGTTGTGGGGATAATTTTGGTTGTGGTGGCTTGCTTGGTATTCCGATGGGCAAAGCGGCTAGAGTTGTATTACAGGCGGATCTATCTGATCCCGTTTACCAACTCCATTTTACTAAAACGTGAGATCCCGCTACTACCAAAAAAATTACCCCTCGGTGCAGGCGAATTTAGCAACGTTGAACTCTGCTTAGAATGTTTCTTTATGAACAAGAACTCCGCTTTCTATAAACGGGAACGATGCTATTTTATTAGGGCGGCGGGTGTAAACTATCTTTTCAAAAGGCGAATTTTCGGCAAAACGATTAAACTTGAACTGCCGAGTGAAGTTTACGTTGAAAAACCGTTTATATTCCGATTTTTGAGAATTTTCACAGATGAACAACTACACGCAAGCAAACGGCAGATAAATTTGGTTGTTAGGCGAGAACATAGCAAAAATTTAACGGAAATAATAACGGCAGCGAAACTGATTGACTATAGGCAACCTAAGACGCAACAGGCAAAAAAAGGAATAAAGCGACTTTTCGGAAGTTTTTAGGAATTGCCTTTTAATAAAGTTCACTGTCCGCTCGCACGAAACGCGGGTGAATCCTCTGCGTTTCTACTTGCGAAGTGAACTTATAGCAAATTAACTTTTCCGTTGTCCCTTTTAAATCACAAAAGTTAATTTGCTTTCCTTAATTCAGCACTTTGTGATGTTTAAAGGTGGGACAACCGTTAAGGAAAGTGCTATAATTTCACCAACTATACTGCTGAGGTGCAAAAAGTATGAAAACAAAAGAAGGATTAGCTTTTAAAAACCTATCGACAAAAGAACAACAAGCATACAAGGCCATGCTTGCAGCCTTTTCCGTGTATGCAAGTTTTGTGGACTGCACAGCTTTAGACCCCGGCATTGGCCTACTAAAAATAATGGATGCAGTAATATCTGATAACCCCACAATAACATATTTTAACAAAACCCTAATCCAGGTAGAAGAGTCGCACCTGGGTAGGCGAATGCTTCTAACAGGGGTACAACCAAAACCCCAGGCACAAAAAATGAGCCGTACACTGGACGAACACGCAAACGCTGTCATATCTTACCTTAAAACAACACCAAGGGACGACGACTACACAAAACTTGTAAGAATTCACGAGTTTTTGCAAAAAAATGTTAAATACGATATAGAAGAATTTAATGCAAGAACCAACAATACAGATACAGCCTCTCACAATGCTTTTGGAGCGATTGTGAAAAGGCTTTCCGTGTGCGATGGCTTTGCATCTGCTTTTACACTGCTGGCACAAAAGCTAGGTTTTGATTGTATGATGATGAGCGGAAAATCAACTCACAAATCGGCAGCCGCTGTTCCCCATGCATGGAATATAGTGAAAATAGGCAACTGCCACTACCATATAGACACCACTTGGGATGCAACGAGTTGCCAAGATTTTGGCGAACTTTTTTACACATATTTTTGCATAACAGACCGCGAAATAAAAAAAAGCCACACTTGGGACACACAAACAACACCCGTCTGCTCCTGCAAAAATTTATCGTACTATGCAAAAAACGGCACAATAGTAACCAACGAAATTAAGCTAAACGAAACAATCAAAAATTTTATTAAAGATTTTACAAAACAGAAAACAGACGTGTATAGAGTAAAAATATCTAGCGGGTGTAATCTTCCCAACGATCCCGGAGATTATCTAGCACAAAAATTTTTAAAAACAGTATGCCAAGCGACCCAAGCCGATCTGCAAATAAATTACACCTGGAATAACGACATTAGATGTTTTATCTGCAAAATTGAAAAATAAAATAAGTAAATCAGGTCAAACTCATGAAGCAAAAAAAGCAGGGAAATAGCACACGGATGGTGTAATAAGGGGGTTTTTTGCGTAAAAAAAGCGCGTTCTAATGCGAACTATGAAACTCCCGATGTGAGACTCTATGGCTGACTTTATGAGTCGCTTTATGAATGAATGTATCAATTTTGATTCAAAATTTGACTTGTGGCGAGAAATATTAAATATATTATACAACATGTGATATGGACAAAACAAGAGGAAAGTTGCGACTAGCACCCTGATGCATGGGCGAGCAGCAACCGAGTTTTTTTGTGTCTTTTTCGCTTCATGCACGTCGTGATAATTAAACCGCTGTGTCTTGACAACAGGAAGGTTATTGTTTTATAATAGAATTACGACAATAGTAGTATGTCGGTTTTTAATTTTTTTATAAAACACAAACCGAGATTGAAGGATTTAAAGAAAATCCTGCGATTTCTAAAAACAGGTGATATATGTTTGAAAGATTAGCCAAAAAATATGTTAGTAACTCTTTTATAGTATCGGTATATTTGGCGTTGCGTCGCTTTTTTTCTGCTATACATGATATGAGCAGGAAAGGCGGTATGGCTAAAAAAGCCCATCGTGCGAAAAAGCCTGTTCTTTACCTTTTAGAGTTTCACGTGGCAGAACATTGCAACATGAATTGTAACCATTGTTTTCATTTTTCATCGTTGGTTAAAGAAAAATCTTTCCCAAGTTTGGAGCAGTTTAAAAAAGATATTGCAAGGCTTGGGGAGATTTTTGACAACATAAGGACTATCCGGCTGATGGGTGGTGAACCTCTTCTAAATGACGAGCTGCCCCAATTCATTTACGAAACAAGAAAGGTTTTTCCTAAGGCGAAAATTAATGTGTTGAGTAATGGACTCTTGTATAAAAAGCTGGATGGGGAGCTATTAACAGCTTTTATAACCTGCAATGCGTCGATACACGTGTCGTTGTACAAGCCAATGATACATAAAAAAGACGAAATGGCACGGCATTTTACAGATAAGGGCGTTAAACATTGGATTAGTAATCCTATTTTGAGATTCGCCAAATATATAAATGTGGAAGGAACATCGGATCCCAAAAAAGTAGTCCGACAATGTCCCGCTTCCAGGTGTACTTTTTTGAGTAACGGACATATTGCTCGTTGTCCGTTGCCATTTAATATAAAATATTTTAACAAACGTTTTAATCATGCCATATCTATGGACAATGAGCTGATTGATATACATAAACTTGAGATAGACGGCTTTGCGTTGAAAAAAAGGCTAGCCCAGCCCATGGAATCTTGCCGTTATTGCACAAAGCTAGAATGGGTAGACTGGAACCAAATACAGCCCACATCCGAAAGAAGTATTAGTGTGACTGATTTTTGTAGTGGGAAAAGATAACACTACCAGGCTATTTGCTCCGCAAATAGCCTAAGGTTTTTGCATTTTTTTCAACTTTTCTCTTCGTCGTAGCCGAGTGCTTCACGGACTATATATATAGGACGGTTTTTAACTTCTTCAAAAATCCGACCTATGTATTCCCCTATAATACCCAAAATCATCAACACCATCCCTTGCGTTAACAAAACAACTCCTACAGTGGATGCCCACCCTGCTACTGTAGTGTCTGTAAATAACCGTTGCCATAAAATAACGATTAGATACACAAAACTGAAAAAAGACATTAAAAAACCTAGAGCAGTAGCGAGTTTTAAGGGTTTATAAGAAAAGGCTGTAATAGCATCCATGGCAAGGGATAGCATTTTTCTTAGGGGATATTTTGTTACTCCTGCAAGGCGTTCTTCTCTTACATATTCGTATGCTGTTTGACGAAAACCTACCCAGCTAACCATCCCCCGAACATAACGGTGCTTTTCCTGCAAGCGGTTAACAGCATCGCATACTTTTCTGTCCATCAACCGGAACTCTCCGGTATTAATCGGCAGCTCCAAGGGGGTCATGCTATTTATAAACAGATAAAACATCTTGGCACTCCACACCTTAAAGAAGGTTTCGCCCTTGCGTTCTTTTCGTTTACCGTATACAACGTCGTATCCTTGCTTCCAAAGAGCCGCCATATCGGGCAAAACCTCCGGCGGGTCTTGCAAATCTGCATCTATTATAATAATTGCATCACCCTTGGCATATTCCATGCCTGCTGTAATTGCCGGCATATGGCCAAAATTGCGTGCAAAGTTAATAAGCCGCACACAGGGGTCTTGGCTTACTAACTTTGCGATAATGTTGGCAGTTTCATCACGGCTACCGTCATTGACAAATATCAGCTCATAGGATTCTTTCATAGATTCCATAACAGCGTTTAGGCGGTTATATGTTTCGGTTACTATATCCTCTTCGTTGTACACGGGAACTATTACAGAATAAATCGGTTTCAATGCAATTACTCCTCTCTATATAGTGGTTTCGCTTAGTATAGCAAATTAACTTTTAATTTTTTCCTTGATTTTTTCCTCTATTTGCTCAAAAATTGCTTCTGTACCCATCCCTGTTATGAGTGGTATTGCTACAATTACTTTGTCTTTTATACTGTTCGGTACCAGTGTTGTGCTTATTACAATATCGTAGTCGTCAACTTTATTGACTTCTGTTAATATTTTGGACTGAAAAATGGTGATTTCTTTGTCGTAACCTTTTGACTTGAGCCATTCGGTTATTTTAGTTATTGCTATGGTAGAAGTAATCATACCTGTACCGCACATGATCAACATTTTTTTCATACTTGTTTCACCTCTTCGTTAAAATTTTGTGCATATATATCATACCTAAAAGACCTGTTACAGTAATAACTCCCAAACCTACCCAACCAAACCGCGATAAAACAACGTATAACAATGTTGTGGTTTGTCCTCCAGATATCATAGCGGTAATGCTTGCGTGTCCTGCCAAATCAAAGTCGGAGTAGATTGCAGCTTGAGTTACTAACGGTGCTACCCAAGATGCTATCCATAACAAGCTAGCCATGTATATTGTGCCGCTAATAATTGTCCTTACTATATTTCCTTTGAAAATTGGCACCATAAGGCATATGGCAAAGGGGATAGTGGCAAGATCCACGAAGGGGATCGTAGTGTTTCCGGGCAGTATTATTGCAAGCACTATTGTGATTGGAATCAAAACAAGGGATGCGGCTAATACTGTCGGGTGCCCCACTGCCAAAGCTGCATCTAGCCCCAAATACAGTTCTTTGCCGGGGAAGCGTTTTGAAACAAAGGCGTTTGCGGCTTCAGATATTGGTAAAAGCCCTTCCATCAAAAGGGTTATCATACGGGGCATAATAACAAGCACAGCCGCTGTTTGTATAGCCAAATTACCCACTCCGCCTATATCGTAACCCGCCAGTATTCCTATAACCAAACCTATAATAAAACCCAGTATTGCCGTTTCTCCAAAAATACCAAACTTTTTTTGCAGAGACTCTTGGTCTGCCTGCAAATTTTTGATAATTGGTAGCCTATCAAATAGCCAGTTTAGCGGAAAAGCAAAAAACACCCCCGGTATAGCTATCCCATGAGGGAAAGTAAGGTTGTTAAACCCATAAAACTTGGATATAATCGGTGCAACAATATCTCCAAACAAAAACAAAAAAAGTATGTACGATATAATCGCCAGTAACCCAAGCCCAAAGCTACCCGTTATAACAAAAACTAAAGACCCTATAAAAGCAGCGTGCCAATAATTCCACAAATCTACATACATTGTTTTTGTTAAGCCTAGAATGATAAGTAAAACATTTAGACCGATACCGATTGGAATACTCATGCTACCCAAAATTGTGCCATAAGAAATTGCGGCGGCAGCGGGCCAACCCACGTCTATTGTAGCAAGGTCTATCCCTATCCGCTCCACCATAGCTTGTGCGGCAGATCCTAACCCGCCCGCCATAAGGCCAATAACTAAGTTAAGCCCGGTAAATCCAATCCCTACTTTTATACCGGCC
>JGI24700J35501_10930480_pt1 | contig 14587 bp, 10 predicted proteins | sample TergutTh196P1_FD_35501 | JGI IMG/M metagenome (IMG submission 35501) | reverse complement strand
CAGCCTCTCTCTGTAATGGTATTATACTAGGAATACCACCAGGAGCTAATTATATAGCACATTCATATTCATAAGATTATGAATTTACGTGCGCACTGGAAAAAAGTAATAACGCCTTTGTCCTCGCAAGATACAGGCGTTATTACTTCGTTTACTGAGAAGCTGCGTGACAATCTCGTAGCTCTTTTTTATTGTGCGTCAATTATATCACGTTGATACCTGTTTGTAAATAATTTTAATGATTTGCACTTATCAACTTTTTACTAATCTTAAATTAGGGCGAAGTTCAATCACATTTTCAAAGTTTTCATTAATCTTAACGTTGAGCATTTTTTCTAGCTCATCAATTGGTAAGCTAAATGAATGATTTAAAATATTTTCAGCAACAACACTGTTATTCAAAATCATTTCATAAACTTTTTTGAATAAAGTAGGTCGTTCTATTGGTAAATGGTTATCTAACGGTTCAATTGTTCGCCATTTATTCCAAGATATTTTTTTATTTAAATATAGCTTTTGGTCTTCAGTTAAAAGACCTAGCTGATGAGTTTTGTAAATCATTGCCTGAATAGACACTTTCCAGTGACTTTTTAAATCTACAAAAAACTCTAATGATGTTGATAATAAGCTCCTCATAAACGCCTCATCAGGCAAAAGAAAATGTGAAGCAAATAAATTAGCTTGCCTTTCTAACTCTTTGTGTTCTTTAGTCGAAAGTTCATAGATGTTTTCTATTCCATTATGCAAAATTAAATGACCTAGCTCATGAGAAATATTAAATCGTCTTCTAACTAAAGATTCATGATTATCTGTAAGCATAATGAACGGTCTATCAACGATCCAACGCGAAACTGCGTCCAATTTCTTATCTGACATATTAGCTTCGACAATAATAATTCCATTTATTTCAGCAATGGATATGAGTTTACCAATCGGTGATTCACCATCAATTCCCCATAATGCTCTTAATTCAAGTGCTTTTTGCATAATTGTATCATCAGTTATGTCATCTAAAGGAAAATCTATCAATTCAGGTAACTTCACATCGGGAAAATTGACATACTTAGATAATTTATCATAAATCATTTTAGCATAAGCGAGTCTTTCTTTTTGCATATCACGAACCCTTTTCGTCGCAGAGCTTTGACTTCTAAAGTAAGTCGCACTATAGTTCAATTCGGGGGTTTTATCCGAAAAAAAACTTCTTGGGAATTTCAAAACAGATACCATTTTCAAAATATTCTCCGCTTTAGGCACTGTTTTTCCCGATTCGTAATTAGAAATCATTTGTCTCGAAACACCAATTGATTCGGCTAAATCTTTCATGGTCATTCCTCGAGAAATTCTAGCAGATGTTAATTGCTTTGGATTAAATAACTTCAGATTCTCCATTTTCTCCGCTCTTTTCTATTAATCTTTTTGCTTCTTGCGTGAAGCTTAAATTAAGGTCGTTTACAATTTCATCCTTATTAACAATTAAAGCTGGTACTTTTGTAATATCTAACAGGCTAATCCATCCTGAAGCGTCTTCTTTAGGCAAACCTAAATTAATAAATTCAAGCTTATGATCACTCCCACCATAGGTTATAATCATATACGGAGGATTATTTTTATCATATTTTTCATTAATATCCTCTGGATTAGAAAAAAGATTCATTTGACGATTTTTCAAACTGTTGTATGTTCTATTTTTTGCCGGTCAATGTTGCTCCAAAATCCCATTACTCATAAATTTCCTCCAAAATGATATTATCTGTTTTGAATCCGTGTTAACATTTTACCATTTTATTAAAAAAAAGTCAACACCTAGGTGAGGACATTTGGACCGAATCCCAGTTTAACGGTTCTGCCAAGAATAGATATACAGCTCAATTCACTCAGTTAAAAAGCCTTAAATAGACATAAAGTAAGCAGAAAATAAATCAGATAACACAAAAGGTTTTATCTTTCGTTACGCCTCATGATAACCTATCCATCAATTGATCTGAGATGATCATGAATTGCTCAGGCATAAGGGCATCGTCATAGATGTCGTTTAACGCCTTTTTATAAGTGTGAGCATTTTTCATTGCGGTTAAAGCCAATGTCATTTGCTTCGTGTATTTGCTTTCAATCTCTTCTAAAATAAAAGCACATCGCTGGTTGGTGCCTGTTTTAATAAAAGCATCAGTGTCTACGACCTCGTCAGTGAGAAAAGAAGGCACTTGATTATCAGGTTCTGTGGCATTCAACAAACAAAAGCTCAATTCAGGAACGATCACCATGTTCAACGTGTTAGGGTCAAAAGAAGAAGGATAAAGATCCACATCATAACCTTTTGTCATCGCTTGGTTAGCGATGGCTTTTATTAAAGTCGACTTTCCTGAACCAGGCGGTCCTTTAATCAAATAGCGTTTTAAACCAGTGGTTAACTCAGGAATGAAATCACATGCGCCATCAAGTGTGTATGTATCTGAAAAACGCTTTAATAGGCGAGGACCTTCACTGTGAGGTGGAATTTTCGTCTCAAAAAGTCGTGTTATAAACTGGGCTTGAAACTGATGAGCTTGATCAACATGCATCCGATCTCGATAAATGTTTCCCCATTCATGGCGAATATGAAGGGCTGCATTGAAATGCATGGTCATTTTCTGATAAAAGGGGTCAACGATTAATTCAAGTTCTGCAAGGTCATCTTGTTTTTCCTTGATGGTCGACTTGTCATAAAGAGGCGCCAAGTCAATGACTTTGGCATCAGTGATGATGCTTTTTCCACTGGTAAAAGCAGTGCTTAACTCACGAATCACAATGCCAGCTAATAAATCGGGATTCAAAATAGCATAGATGTATTCTGGTTTTAACTGTCGTGACAAAAGTGCGCAAGCCAGTTGTTCAAGCACGTTGTGAACCCCTTGTTCAGTGGGGCTTTTAAGATGAAAAATATGAAGAATACCCATTAAATTTTCATTTTGTAAGTTGACATAACCGACTGCTGAGTGGGCATCTGTGAAATATTTGACTGTCATGGCATATGCTCCTCTTTTTAGCCGAATAAACTGAATCTAGCGCATCACAACATAAGTAACCACGCCTATTCATGCGTCTCATTTCCAACGACTGCGTCAACTCGTCCTTGCGTACCGACATTGGTACGAGTCGTCCTCGTTTCCTTGTATTTGAAAATGATACACGCCAATATGCGCTATTACTTACGTTTTGCTGCACTAGTGCTGCACTAGTAATGAAGTATATGTAAAAAGCGGACGAGATGTGATAATTTTTTTAAATTGAGCCATCTTATATAAGAGGTGGTTTCATGAAACGAAAGCTTTTACGACTTGTCATCGCCATGGTGTCTTTCATCTGGATTCTCATTGGGACAGGATTCAATTATTTAAGGCGAATGCCTGCACCTGATGTGTTTCTTAATACGTATGTGGTTTTTTATGACATTCATGGTGAACCTTTTTTAGAAGAAGTGATTCCCAATCGCCGTCAATTCGCACCACTTGATGAGATTTCTTCTTATGTGATTGATGGCTTCATTGCCACAGAAGATCGGAATTTTTGGGAACATCATGGCTTTTATTACCCGAGCATCTTGCGTTCTGTCATTGCGAATGTACGAGCCGGTGATCATGTCCAAGGTGGTTCAACCATCACCCAACAATATGCCCGCAATTTAATGGTTGATTTTGAGCGGACGGTTGCGCGTAAGTTGCGAGAAGCGGCCTATACCATTCGTTTGGAAGAGTCTCATGATAAAGCAGGGATTTTGGAAGGTTATTTGAATACGATCAACTTCGGTCACGGGGTTTACGGTATTGGAGATGCTGCACAGTTTTACTTCGGTGTCGACGCTTATGACTTGACATTGGCTCAAGCGAGTATTTTAGTGGGCATTCCAAAAGGACCGTCTGTTTATTCACCGCTTAATCATTACGAGAATGCCAGAGAACGTCAGCTGGTTGTGCTTGATGCCATGGTTGAAACTGAAAAAATTAACGCTTTTGAAAAGGAAGCTGCTTTAGCGAAAACACTCACTTTTATTGGTAGAAGGCCTGTTGACGCCAGCATTAATTATTATTTTGTAGATGCTGTGTTGCGCGAAGCGGAGCAACTTTTGGATGAAACGTTATCATCATACGATGAATTAAGGATTTTTACGACATTGGATCCAAACATTCAGATGGCGGTGAATGATGCTGTTGATACGAATATTGCTGATGGGTCAGCGTTGCAAAGTGTTGTTGTTGTCATGGAGCCAGAGACGGGACATGTTTTGGCCCTTTCTGGCGGGAGTGATTATGGCACGAGTCAGTTTAATCGGGCACTGTTTGCAGAGCGTCAAGTCGGTTCTTTGATGAAGCCCATTTTGTACATTGCTGCCCTAGAGCATGGGTTTAACCCTTCGACAGCTTTTATCAGTCGACCCACAACTTTTATGTATAATGGGGGTGAGCATACTTATACGCCAGGCAATTATATGGATCTCTACGCGTTTGAAGAAATTTCCATGGCCAATGCATTGGCCGTTTCAGATAATATTTTTGCGGTTAAAACCCACGACTTTTTAGGTATGCATGTGCTCAAAGAGATGGCGGCTCGGTTTGGGATCAGTGCTGAAATTGATGAAGTGCCTTCGGCAGCACTTGGGGTGACTAATGTGAACATGATGGAAATGACGGAAGCTTATGGCGTTTTTGCCAATGAAGGACGCAAGGTGACACATCGATTTGTGACCCAAATCAAAGATGATCAAGAAGTGCTTGTTGATAACCGTCCTGTTAATGTGGAGCAAGTTCAAGTGGTCAGTATAACGGACACCTTTATTTTAAACGAAATGATGACAGGTATGTTTAATTTGGTCAATAACAATCATTTGGCAGCAACGGGGTTGTCCATTATCCCACAACTGACGCATCGTTATGCAGGAAAAACAGGCTCAACGGATACCGATTCATGGATGATTGGTTATACCCCTGATTTGGTGACGACTGTTTGGGTCGGCTATGATGATAATGTTAAAATTGGCGAGGATGCCGTCATCGCAAAATTGATTTGGGCAGATGTCATGGAAGATGCCTTGCATCAAGGGAGTCGTTGGTTTAGAGAACCTGGTGATGTGGTGTCCATTCCTGTTGATGCTCGGAATGGTTTGCCTGTTGATGCAATGTCACCACGAAAAGTTAATTTGTATTTTCAACAAGGAAATGAACCATATTGAAAAACTTCTGACAGTGTGCTATACTAAAAGCGAAGCAAATGATTCGTTTTTAATGAGAGGTTGTCGACATGTATAAAAATATATTAGTTGCCATAGATAAAGGGTCCTTGACCGAGAGTCTGCGTGAAAAAGCAATTCAACAAGCCCTTGCTTTTGAAGCAAAGTTAACCTTGTGTCACATCAAAAAAAATACGGTTGTTTACAACTCGATGATTTCTGTCGGGATGTTTTCAACGCCACGTATTATTCAAGACCATTCGTATTCACTGGATGAAGCATTAGAAGCAATGAAACGAGAAGCCCTTGATGCAGGCGTTAAAGAAGTCGAAATTGTTCAAACGCATAGTTCTTCTCCAAGCATTGCCACTGCCGATGTGATTGCGTCCGCTTATCAAGCAGACTTGATCATGTGTGTGCGAAGTGATAAGACCAGTCTTAATCGGTTGCTACTCGGTAGCTTTTCCTCTGAGCTGATCAACTATGCCAAATGTGATGTTTTAGTGGTCCGAAACAAAAATGAATAGCAAAAAACTGGAGGTCACCGTCGTATGGTGACTTCCAGTTTTTTTGTTAGGCAGTGTCGGGACTGCCTAGTGCATGAATCACATCTTCTAATGCCATGCCACGTGAGCCTTTGATCAAGCACACGTCTTGAGCACTAGAAAGGGTGATGAGTGCTTGAGCAAGGTCAAGTTTGTTATCAAAATGTCGGGTTATTTTGACTTTTGATTGGATAGCGGTATGTTGAGACAGCGGACCGTAGGTGAGTAAGATGTCGATTTGGTTGGGGTCAATGGTACGTCCGATTGCTTCATGATAACGAACCGCATGTTCACCCAGTTCTAACATGTCGCCTAAGACGACGATTTTTTTCTCGTAACCTGTCAACGCATAAAGCAAGTCCAGTGTGGCACGGACGGAAGTTGGACTGGAATTATAGGTGTCGTCAATGAGCATCAAGCCATTTTTAGCGTGGGTGATGTCCATGCGCATTTTTGACAGTTCAACTTGGGTCAATCCTGTTTGAATTTGTTCAAAAGTCAGATCAAAATGTTTGGCGACAGCAATGGCAGCTAACGCATTCATCACATTATGTTTCCCAAGGACGGATAAGTTAAAGGTTAAATGCGACTGTGGAAGGGTGAACGTCATGCCAGTCCCGCTCACATTGATGGAAGTGGGGTAATAGTCGTTGTGAGGCTGATCACCAAATGTCATTAAGTTAAAATGAGGGCTTGCTTCAGCCAAGCGTTTTTCAAGTAACGGCTCATCGCCATGATAGACAAATAAGCCGTTTTGAGAAAGACCAGATGTAATTTCAAATTTCGCTTTCGAGATGTTTTCTCTAGAGCCTAATTCTTCAATATGGGCTTCACCAATACAGGTAATGACACTGACATCTGGTTTGGCCATGTCGGACAATAATTTAATTTGTCCGAGTCCGCGCATGCCCATTTCTAACACAGCGATTTGGGCATCCACTGGCGCCATGAGTAAGGTAAGGGGCATGCCGAATTCACTGTTTAAATTGCCCGGTGTTTTATGGACGCGATAAGCAGTCGCTAAAATACTGGCTAAAATGTCTTTTGTGGATGTTTTCCCATTGCTGCCTGTAATGCCAACTACTTTAAGGTTAAGGGCATCTTTGTAAGCCACGCTCAACTGTTGCAGTGCTTTTTTGGTATCTTCAACCTGAATAACAGGAATATCTGTTGGCATATCAGGTTCATCCTGTTGCCAAAACGTTGCCACAGCACCTGCTTGGATGGCTTGTTGAACAAAGGCATGTCCATTCACACGGGATCCGATGATCGGAATGTATAAATGACCAACGGTTGCAGATCGGGAGTCAATGACAACACCCTGTGCCATGATCGGTTCAAATGTTGTGGCAAGTCCATGCCCATTGACCATGTCTTGAATGTCTTTTAATGTGCGTTTTATCATGTGTTAGTTCCTTTTATGTTTTAATGAGACGTCAATTAAATGGGTGAGTAAGTCGGTAAAGGTATGACCTGCACCAAGCGATGTGTAACTTTTGGGTAATAAGCTGGTGGGTGTCATGCCAGGTAAGGTGTTGACTTCAAGTAAATAAGGCACCTGCTCTGTTATTAAAAAATCAATCCGCGCATAAGCTTCTAATTTTAAAGCATGCCAAGTGGCATGTAACATGCTTTCAATTTCTTCTTTTAACGGCGAATCAAGTTCGATGACAAATTCATCAGAACCACCGGCTTCATACTTGGCTTTTAAATCAAAAAACTCACCTTTTGGTTGAATGGCCATGGTTGGATAAATGTGCCCATTGATCATCGGCGTTGAAATTTCCAACCCTTGAATATAAGCTTCAATCATGACTTCTGTATCATATTTCAAAGCTTCACTGACAGCAGCAACGAGATCTGCTTGTTTGCGCACTAAAGAAGTCGCCACTGATGAGCCACCTGAGTTGGGCTTAACAAAGACAGGATAACCCATTTCATTGATTTTATCATGGTCAATCTGCTCCACATCTGTCACCATTACCCAATCAGGCGTTCGAATGCCTTCAAAACGCAAAATCTTTTTAGAGGTGTCTTTATCCATCGCTAAGACACTCGGTCTGGGACCACATCCTGAATAGGGGATTTCCATGGCATCTAAAATGGATTGAACACAACCGTCTTCACCAAATTTACCATGCAAGCCAATGAGGGCAAAGTCGATTTCTTGACATTTTAATAAGACATCGTCTTTTTTATTAATCTCAATGGGGATGGCTTCGAATTTAGCTTGATCCAAATGTTTGATCATCTCATGTGCAGACATTAACGAAATATCACGCTCACTTGAAATGCCCCCCATTAAGACACCTATTTTCTTTTTCATCATAAACCTCCATGAAGTCAAGGGAATATGCGTAATCTTGACTGTATTAATTATACCAAATATGAGACAAAAACTAAAGAGTTAGCAACATGAAAACACTAGACAATCATCAAATGGTCTAGTATTTTTTGTCGTCAAGGGTTTATCGGTGATGTCCACCACCGAAGTGACCACCGCCAAAATGTCCGCCACCATGCCAGCCATGTCCAAATCCATAGCCGGGTCCGAATCCTGGCACTGGAAACGGGAGTGGAAAGGGTGCACCATAACCATAGCCTGGATAACCGTAAGGTGGGTAAGGTGGGTAGTACGGAACAGGTGGTAGAATCACACGTGTGTCTGGTGGTGAAAAAGTTGGAAAAGGTTGATTCCATGGATGGTAATGCTGACTGGCATTCGGTGTTAAATAGGTGGTCTGTTCACCTAGATGTCCCCATGGTGTTTGGGGCTGAGTCGGTGATCCTTCATAGACATGTGGATGAGGCTGAGCCGGTGGTCCTTCATGAACATGTGGATGAGGCTGAGTCGGTGGTCCTTCATGAGCATGTGGATGAGGCTGATGAGGTGTGACCGATTCATGGGGATTCATCGTGTGGGATTGATCAAAAGGTTTCATCCCAATGGGTACAGCTTGCTCTTTTAAATAAGTATTTTGCTCAAGATTCGGATAAAACTTTTCAATGTGATCAACTTTTTCAGCACGATTTGCTTCTGGGATTTTAAGCTTTAACCCTGGCACCAGTTCAGATGACAAATTGATATGCGGGTTGATCCCAGTTAAATCTTGTCTGCTAATGGCATATGTGTTGGCAATGCTATCTAAAGATTCTCCTTGTTTGGTAATATGGATTTTCATTTTGCTTCACCTCTTTTATTTTAACGGTTTATTATATGAGCCAAACGCCTACGGTATGATTAAAAGTGAAATCGAGTGTGAAACGTCCCAAGTAAGCTGAATGATCGTTTTTTAAAGGGTTGTGCGATAACCATTAACATTTTAGGCTGCTGTCGCATATACTAAGTTAGGATAATTTGTGAATAATTGGAGTGTGAATGATGAATGAAATTAGAGAAATTTTAACGAAAGCTGTGATTGGAAAAGGAAATCGGAACTTTGAGCTCACGGTCATGATGCCTGAAACAACGGGCTTGGTGCAACGGGTTTTAGGTGCAGTCATGACATATCATCAAATGAATGCAGCCCGTGCAGGTGACTTAATTGAAATTTCTGGAAGCTACGAGGTTCATGTTTGGTATACCTATGACGATGGCAAACAAACAGACATTGTCCGTACGACGGTTGATTACAAAGATCGGATTGAATTGCGCAATGCGTTAAGGGCGCATTTGCTCGATAGTGACGAGATTATGGTGGAGGAAAGCGTAGCCCCTTATGCCACAGATGTTCGAATTGAAAGTGGCATCATTCATGTCGACGTTGCGTTTGAAGTCATGGCAGAAGTCATTGGAGAAACGAAAATGCGAGTCGCCATTTTAGGCCCTGTTGTTGAAACATTCAACCCAGAAATTAGCTTTGATCCAGATGATGATCTCGCTGAAATTGACGCTGCCATTACGCCAGACTTTTTAGAAGCAACGATTGCGCCTTTTGATTGAGATCATCCCTTTCTAAAAACTGTTGCAACGACTCACTTGATGATTAAGTGAGTTTTTTGCATGAAAAAAACACCTAAGTATCAAACTCAAGTGTTCTGTGACATAGACATCCGATCAGTCTTATCCGCTTGCAAGCTCAAGGCGTTAAGCTTGACCAACCGAACCGAAGATTTCCATTTTTTCTTTCACGCCAGCTTTAATGGCATCAAAACCTGGTGCTAAAATTTTACGTGGATCAAAGCCTTTGCCTGCTAAATCTTTACCCGCTTCGATATAAGCACGTGTTGCTTGTTGGAAAGCCCATTGTAACTCCGTGTTAACGTTGATTTTAGCCACGCCTAAAGAGATGGCTTTTTGAATCATATCAGCTGCAATACCTGTTCCACCGTGTAAAACCAATGGCGTGCTGCCTGTGATGTCATTAATGGTTTCTAAAACGTCAAATGCCAGTCCTTTCCAGTCATCGGGATAAGCACCATGAATATTTCCAATACCAGCAGCCAAAATATCAACACCTAAATCAGCAATTAACTTACATTCCTCAGGACTTGCAATTTCCCCTGTTCCAACAACACCATCTTCTTCACCACCGATTGAACCGACTTCAGCTTCAATCGAAATCCCTTTTGAATGGGCAAGTTCAACCATTTCCTTCGTTTTTGTGATGTTTTCTTCAATTGGATAATGAGAACCATCAAACATGATCGAAGAAAACCCAGCTTCCATGGCAGCTTTTCCACCTTCATAAGACCCGTGATCTAAATGCGTTGCAACGGGCACTGTAATGCCTAAATCTTGGATCAATCCATTGACCATCCCAACGACGGTATTGAACCCACCCATATACTTCGCAGCACCTTCTGATACACCTAAAATAACAGGTGATTGTTGCTCCTCAGCTGTCAGAAGAATCGCTTTTGTCCATTCCAAATTGTTAATATTGAATTGACCCACTGCATATTTCCCTTCATAAGCTTTATTTAACATCTCTGTAACTGGCACTAACATTTTAAAACCTCCAGGTTATTTGAACTTATACTTGAAACGGGCACAACCTTCAACTAAAGCCTGTCTTTCCTTCCCATCCTGCACAACGTACATGTTGTTATTGATTCCTTGCGCTTAAAAGGAAATACGATGCTTGATCTTTGAAACCTGTGCCCGTTCCAAGTATCACCCTTGATAAAGGGTTTTTCTCTTTCGTTTATTATAGCCAAAATTTGCACAAAAGAAAAGTAGAAAGCGTATCTTTTCGACAAGAAAGTTTCAGATATCGTTTTCTAATGGCTATTTTTGAAGCTTAACAGACAATGCGTCTCATGCTTTTCAAGACGCATGCTGCGGGTTGTCACAACTGACGCTTTTAAACAAACACTTTCAGAATATGGAAAGGTTTAATGCGGTTAAAAGTGGGAATGAAAAAAGTGGGAATGAAAGGGAATGCTAAGTGGTGAATGGCAAATCACGGTTTTCTTTTTTTATCTATTTTTTAACAAAAATAAATAAATAAAAGAATAATTCATTTATTTTTTGACAAATGGAAAAAAAGATTAAAAAAAAACGTTTTCTTAATTTAGAATGCTGTAGATTTATAAATCTATTAGATGTATAATTGGATCATCTTGAAATCCTCGGCTGTAACAATCAGGATATGATGAAAAAGTTGGTTTGTTGGAGAAGTGATCGGTCTTTGAAAAATCAAACTCCAATGCGGGCAAAAGGGGTTATATCAAAATGGCTCATTTCTTTGCTCCCGGTCAAGTTGGCTGTTTTTTCCTAGCCATTTTGGTATAACGCCACTCATCTTCAAGATAAACAGTAGTAAAGTGCGTGCTTACGCGTGACGTCGTGTCAAGCAGGATGTCGCATAAGTCGAGCGCTTTGTTTGAAAGGTGGTTTAAATGATATAAAAGGATTTTTCGTCACACAACATGATACGAAAAAAGGAGGAAAAAAGGAGATTAATATGGTACGACACGTTTCTTTATAACCAAGTTTTCTTGGGAAATGAGAGGACTTGTTTTGAAGCAGTTTTCTGATACTGCGACCCGAGACAAGTCACAACTGATTATCTGACGATTCAAATGAGAGCAGTCATGTTTGCTCGAAGGGATTGACTTAATACTCCTACGTGCGTCGCGTTGTAACAGCGACAAGAGGTGCGAAGTTAGGTGAAGTCGGCTGAGAAGGCACCCAAACAAGTTATCCGTCATTCGTGTTTGAAATACGTCATCAAACACAAAGCATTTTATCCGACAGTAAGATGAAACAGTTTGAGATGTGTTTCAACGACGAGTTAGGTGATGAGACAGCGTCTTGATTGCCTGGGGTAATGATGTGGAAATGCGAGCTAGCGGTAGCCGAGTGTCCGATAGGCCGGAGTGCTACAAAATATCTATGGTGAGTATGTACGAACAGTACTGACGAACTTCTGAATTAAAGAGTCTAAAAATCTTGCACATTGAAAAGTGTGTGTCTGCAAGTGAGCAGTGTTAGCAATCGAAAAGTAAGAATCATATTTATGAAATTCGAGATGCCTAACAATGAGGGCATAATGCTAACAGGCTTATAGGAAGCATCTAAGGATATAGATGGATAGCTAAGATAATCGGAACGTGGAAAGCGAGAAACTACCCCTATTCAATTAGGAACGGCTGTTACCGAGTAGGTGTCTATAATAGCAGTGTTGACGCATGGCTAGAAATGGCTTCATTCTCGTGAGAGTAGGGGCATAGTACCGATGAAGCGTGTAACGAACGTGGAGGGATAGCCCCAAGTCTTGTTCTTTTTAGTTATGAGGTAAACGAACAAGAGGGAGAGCCGTGTGCGATGAAAGTCGCACGCACGGTTCGGAGGAGGGGAAAAGATGGCGATGATGTCAAAGTCTTACCTATTCCTATAAGAAAATAATTTATAAAAAAGGATTAAATGTATTATTGGCAACAATGATCATTTACACTTCAATCTGGCGTTCGCCCGCAGGGCTAACGCTCGATGCAGATGCTTTAGCTGAAGCGGCTTACTTAGTCGAAGCAGTAGAAACAGCTGCGATAGAAACAGCGGTGGAAGAGTTAACTGTTTTCCTAACTGAGTTAAACCAGTTGGGATTAAACGAAGCCAACTTTACACCCGAATCATGGACTGTCTTCACAGCAGCACTTGATGATGCAAGAGAAGTCGTGGATGATTTCCAATTTTTAGGAAATCAAGACTTGTCTTCTGCAAGAGGTGCCTATGAAGACTTAGCTGACGCATTTGATGCATTGGTTGAAGCGACAGTTGAAACCGAAGAAGCATCAGAGGTGCTAGAAACACCCGATGTCGACATCCTAGACGAGGTGGATAAAGAAGCGGACAAAGAAGAAGACGACCTTCGTGCTGAAACAAACGACCGACAATCTGTTCAAATCGGAGAAGGCATCTACGACGTACCAGCTGATCCAGCCTCTGACTTAACCTCATTTTTGATCGAATTGGAATGGTTGGAACTTAACGAAGCTGACTTTACTTCTGAATCATGGGAAATCTTCCTGTTAGCTGTTGCAGAAGCAGAAGCAGTTTTAGCGGTTTTTCATCCGATCGACAACAATGACTTAGAAGCCATTGCCACTGCACATGAGAACTTGAGCAATGCTTTTGCGGGATTGAGATTTGAAGGTGAAGCTGGAGATGAAGATGAAAACTTGCAAATTGGACCGAGAAATACAGGTCAAGTAAACTTTAACTTCCAATTTGATCGACCAATTACGGCTTTGAATCAGATGCCTGTCTTACGAGGAGTAGGGCCGCTTTCTTACTATTCAGCAACGAACCCAGCTTCTTTTTCGTTTCAGCATCAATGGTATGGGCCACCGTTTAATGTTATGTATCGAAATGACTTCCTTTTTCTAAGGGTGTCACACTTAGCTGATGCGAGTCCCGGTAATCCGTTTTTCCTTCCAACATTGCATCACGGAGACTTTGACCAGACAACTAATTACGATGGGAATGAATTTAACCTTTCGGCTTTTCCTCATCGAGACCTTTCTGACGGTATTCATGAAGTTCGAATAAGAAGTTGGTTATTAGGCGGTGGAGCACCCCACACCTCTCATGTTATTATGAATCTTCAACGTACATCATCTCTTGTTAGGGTTGATCATGTTGAAAATATTGCGTTAGCAAATTCCGCACCTGAAGTGGTTGTTGATCCAGAGAATATCGAACTTGGACGTCCAGCGGGTTATGAACATAGTGGGCACTTTGATATTAATTGGCGTATTGAGTATGCCGATGGGACAGCTTGGAATGAACTTGACTTAAATCGTATCACAGTACCTACTCATGCAACAACGCAAATGCCAGTGACTGAGCCTGGAGAAAGGTTGGTCTCTGTCGATCTTGACCCAATTAGGCCGATTGACTGGAGAAGACCTGGTGTGAATCCGCCTGTTGAACATTCAGGTGTTGAAGATGGAGATGCGCATTCAAGCGCTGATGCTTATGCGCGGTCTGAACACGGTAGTCGCCTACAAACAGGTGTTGTTTATACCGTTCGCGTCAATGTTAGAGAGGATGTGCCTCCTGGATTCCCACTTGATCCAACGATTTACAGTGAATCAATTGGAAGGTTCAGCTTTACAAGTCCACCAACCCTTGACAAATTCGGAAGCACAGATTTTGCTCAAGTGGGTGAAACAGTTACTTATACATTACGTGTAGAGAATAACAACGGTGTTCCTTTGAATGACGAGTTTGAAGTTGTGGATTATATTCGCACGGACTTAGTTGCGCTAAATGGTGATTTCAGTCCTGTAACGCCTACAATTGGAACGCCTCAAACGATTCTTTTGTACGATGAAGATGGAAATCCTTGGTATGATGAAGATGGTGTGCGTTTAACCGGTGAGGTAACAC
>JGI24700J35501_10930482_pt1 | contig 14601 bp, 14 predicted proteins | sample TergutTh196P1_FD_35501 | JGI IMG/M metagenome (IMG submission 35501) | reverse complement strand
CCCGCCGTAAATTAGGTTTATAATGGCTGTCGGAATCGGCTCGGCTGTGAATATTGCCGTTTCGTTGGTTTCGGCGGTTTCATCGTCTTCTTCGAGTTCTTCACTTTCTTCGAGTTCTTCAATTTCTTCGATTTCGTCAACCTCTTCGGGTTCGATAATTTCTTCGGGTTCGGCAATTTCAATGGTTGGAATTTCGTCAACTTCTTCGATTTCGTCAATTTCAGGGATTTCAATTTCGATAACTTCGATATTGGTAGGTTCTTCTTGTTCTTCTTGTTGAACCAAAATAATTTGCGATTGATTTTGTTGCGTAGTATAAAGAAAGAACGCCGCAACAATTATGACAACCAAAATAATTACAGCGATTGTTGTACTGATAAAAACGGCTTTTTTATTGGACATATCGGTATTCCTCACAAATCATAAAATTTTATTATCGTAAACAATACAAAAATAGCGGATAATTTTAATGTTTAAGCCACTAAAAATGCGTTTTCTAGCATAAATTGTGCGTTCCAAAAATTATTTAAGTTGCGTTGGATTGCCGTTTCTATGCGGAATATTTCTAGTTCGATACCTTCTATTTCAAATTGAGTTGCACGTCCAACTTGAAAATTTAGATTTGCCGTGTTTAGGCGTTCGTTGGCTCGTTGCAAGTCAATTTCTAGGGAAACATTGCTATTTTGCAACATTGTTAAATTGTTATATTGGTTGCGAATAGCGGTTTCTACAGCACGAATTGTAGCGGCAAGTTCGCGGTCGGCTTGCGTTACGGCGCGCTCTTGTTCGGTGCGTTCAAAAGAGCCGATTGGTGCAGGAGTATTATTTACAACGGCACGCGCACGACCAAGTGCAACATCACGTTGACGAACAGTTGGTTGACGAAGTGCTGTACGCCGTACAAACTCGTCTAAATTGTTGGACGGCAACTCGAGCAAATCCCAATCGTGCATTATGTAATAATTGCCTGTTAGTTGACGTTGCAAAATACGGTTGAGATTTTGCCGTTCGCTTGACAACGAAACTTGCAAACTGGCAAAATCCGTATCCATTTGCTCGAGAGCGAGTTCGGCAGTGTTCAAATCGCTTTCGCTGACCATTCCTGCGGCGAAACGCAAGCGAGTGTTTTCAACGTTAATTTGTTCGCGTGCGATGGTTGCTTCTAGTAATTGGATGTCAAGTTCGAAGTTGGCAATATTTGTTAAGCTGTTACGCAGGGTTAATTCTGTTGAAATTGTCGTCATTTCGCGAGCTAGCCGCAAATTGTGGATTGTTGCGGTAATTTCGCCAATTTGATTGTCCAGTTGAATTATTTCGCCTGGAAAACTTTCGCCACGTTGTCGCCGAAAATTTAGCAAATCTTGCAGACGGTCGCGCGTTTCTTCTAAGTTGCGAATATTCGCATCAAAAGTTGTGATTGCTGGCAAATTGCGTGTTGCGTGTCCCAAAGCTATTGAATAAGGAACGCGCGTTGGTTCGTCCTGTCCTGCTGGACGAGCGGCTTGTACAGCCAACGGAGCAACTATCATTATTGAAATTGTTGCTATTGTGAATAATAATTTTTTTAACATTTTTTACCCTTTTTACCCTTTCTTTTCATACTTTCGCAATTTGTTTTGCGAACGCATATCTTTACCTAAAAAGCTGTATATTTGATACGCTCCGTAAATTCGCGAAATTGTGCGATCAGAATATAAACTTTCTAAAGTAGTTTCATTTTCGTTGGGATGTTCTAGCGGATAATTTGCGGAAACAAGCGTGGAACGTTGATGCAATATCCTCTGATTTATTATATTAAAAAGTTCGGCGGCTGTCAAACGAGTAACCATTTCTGCGCCCAAATCGTCGATGATTAGCAAATCGGCGTTTATTGCGGTAGTTGCGGGATTTTCTTCCAATTTTTCGTTAGAATTGGCAAAATGATAATCAGAAATAATTTCGAACAGTTGCGGAGCAGTAAAATAAAGGACAATTTTCCCTTTGTCCAATAAATCTTTTGCAATGCAGTTAATTAAAAAAGTTTTTCCTGTACCTGCGGGCCCGTGAAATAGCAGGTTTTTGAACGAATTGTCAAAAGTTTCAACAAATTCTGTGCCGACTTTGTACATAAATTGCATAAATTTGTAATCCGTGAAACCGTTCGTTTGAATTTCTTGGTTGTCAAATAAATTTAGATTAAAATGTTCAAAATTTTCTCGCTGCAGAACGTCATTTAAGTTGGATAAACTGTAATTTTTTTCTATTATACGCTGTTTACGGCAATTACAGCGGTAATCTTTGGTGGTTGCTTTTTCTAGGTAGCCTGTATCTTTGCAAAGGTTGCATTCGTAAATATCGGTAAAATAATTTTCTGGGACGTTATTTTTGGCGAAAATTTCCCGTTTTTCCGCTTTAAGAGCCGCTTTAGCGGTTTTGTAATTTGCTATCAATGTTTCCGAATCGCCTTTGTTGTCGGACATTTGCCGCATAACAGAATGGCTTAAACTTGCGATTTCGTCCTCTATCTCTTTTGTGCGTGGAAAACGGTCGTGTATTTCTTGGCGGCGAGTTCTGTATAATTTTTCGGCTTTTGCTTTGGCTTGCTCGTAATATTTATTTACCTCTTGAATAGCGGCTTTGTGCGACATTTTTATTCCCCCATTAACCTTTTGTACTCGCTATTTAACTCTAAATTTTCAATTTTCTCGTAATCTCGTTTTTGACGATTGACATCTGCATAATTGCTACGTTTTGCGGTTGACTTTTGCGACTTTGATTTTGCGGTTGACTTCCAATTTTTTTCGTGTTCTTCGACTGCTGCAACTGTTTTTATGCCTTTTTCGTGCCATTCTTGAATAATTTTATTTACATATCGAAAATTATATTTTTCTTTTTCTTGCAAAGATGCTGAATCCCAAGCTGCAAGAATTACTTCGATTGGCATTTGCCAATCTTCAAGCCACGTATCGATAAATTTGCGTTGTCCTTTTCCAGGTTTTTTGTTGCTACCGTAGGCTTTCATTATTGACATAATGTTGCGTTCAAATAGTTGCAAGTGATTTTTTCCGTCTTCGACTGTTGAAATTTCTTCTTCGCACCAATTTTTTGCGACTTCTTCCATGTATTCTAGCAGCTTGTATTCGCCGTTAAATCGGACAAACGGCTTTTTGCTGTGTTCTACACAATGGTCAACCAAAGTTATTATAACATCAATCGGCAAATTATACAATTTATAAAATTTATATAGTTTATTTTGCATATTGTTACTTGTGGCGATTCCTATGTTTTCGCAGGATTTTATTGCATGGTCAAAAAGTTGTTTAATTTCGGCGTTGTTTTGCGTAATTTCTTCGAACTCTAAAGGGGTTTTTTGCATAGGAAATGGAATAATATTCACTTTTTCGACATTTTCAACATTTTCGACTTTTTCAACAAGTTTTTCGGAATCGCCCAACGGCAAAAATTCGATTATAGGAATATCTTTGTTAGTAAAATCGACGTTAATAATTCTTTCTTCTTCCCAATATTTCAAGGCTTTTTCTACTTGACAAGTTTCAATTTTAAGATATTTGGCATATTCGATAGTTGACAAAATTTTTCCCTCGGAAAATTTACGAAAGCCATAAATATAAACTAACGCAAAGTAACTTTTAGGGCAATCGCCCATATATTCGTCAATAAATTTTAACAAAGTATCCATAAAAACCTCCAGGTTGACATTTTCAAAAGTTCAATAATTATTTTGGGAAATCAGTTTACAATATTTTGTACAAATTGTGTAGTAAAATTTATCAACAATCAAAATAAAAAATGTGGACAACTTTGTGGATAACTATAATATTTTTCGCTTGTTTTTTGAAGAACACAAAAATTATCCACAAAAAATTTTAATGGTTGATTTCCAAAATTGCCAAAAATGCGAAAATATCGGCGTTTGTAGCGTTTGAGCAATTTATCCGATATTTTCGGGATATACAAAAATATCTTGGGATAACTTCATTTTTTTGTGGATATGTGGAGAAATTTGTGGATATATTTTTTTGCCAAAATAAAATTTGATTTTCAGTGAAAAATCCGTTATAATTTTATTATCAAAAAATAAATGAAGAGGTCTAATTATGGCGAATATTCCAAAAAGCAAAAAAAAATCTGAAGATAAAATGAATTATTATATTTGCGCTGGCGTTGGCGTTTTTTTGGCGTTAGTTGTTTATTTTGACGGATTTTTGGGATTTGTCGGCGGATTTTTTTCGGGAATATTGCTCGGCTTGATTGGAGTTGCTGGCTATTTTATCCCTGTTGCACTTATTATTATTGCGGTTGTCAATATATTTTTTGATACCGAAATTATTAACAAGTTGCTTATTGTCAAATTTTCGGCTTTAATTGCCGTTTTTGTTGCGTTTACTCATATTTTTGCTGTGCAAAATCAAGAAAACGTTGATTTTTGGCAAAACTTGCAATTTTTGTACTCGCAAGGAGGAATCGGCAACGGCGGACTTATCGGTGGACTTATCGGCAATTTTTTAAGGGGAATTTTAGGCGAAGGTTTTGCTATTGCTGTGCTTGTGATTGCGGCTATTGCTGTGCTTGTGCTAATTTCTTTGCCAATAATATTAAAATTTTGGTCAAATTTTGCCAACAATGCCGACGATTTATTTGACGACGACGAAAGCGACGGCGGCGACGACGACGGCTACGACTTCGAAGAAGAATTAGAAGATTTTGAAGATGCAAACGACAAACCGCGAACTTCACGGTTTCCTCCGCCTGTGCAGGTTGTGCGAAGTAAAACAACGAAAAAACCCTTTGAAAATGTGCATCCCAAACAACCGATAAGGCAGTCTTCGCAAACTTCGAAAAGAGCCGAATATACCCAACCTCGTAGCGACATTTTTTTTGATATACTAGAAAACGAAAAGCCTAAAGAGGGTAAAGTTGCATGGTTGCAAGAAGATCTCACAATTTCAAAAGCAAAGCCAGTCAATAAAGCAGAAAAATCCAAAAAAATAACACAATTAGCGGAATTAGAAGAATTAGACGAAATTTTGCCAATAGAAGATTTGGAAATTACAAAAGGCAGGTTACAAAAAATATTGGATAAACCAATAGAGCCAATAAATGAAGAAGAAAATTAAAAATAACGAGGTAAATATATGGCACAAATATTAGATGGCAAATTATTAGCAAATATAATCAAAAATGACCTAAAACAACAAATATCGACAATGGAACAAAAGCCCTGCATTGCAGTTGTACAAGTTGGGGAAAATCCTGCGTCAACCGTTTATATTTCCCAAAAGGAAAAGGCTTGCATCGAAGTTGGTATGCAATTTCGCAAAGTCGCCTTGCCAGAGCAAATTACGCAAGCCGATATGTTAGCACAAATTGAGCAACTTAACACGGATAACGCTGTTCATGGCTTTATTGTGCAGTTTCCGTTGCCAAACCATTTGAACGCACAGCAAATTTTAAGGGCAGTTTCTCCAACAAAAGATATTGATTGCTTGCATCCGCTAAATATGGGGCTTGTAGTAGATGACAACGCCGATTTTTTGCCGTGTACTCCTGCTGGCGTTATAAAATTGATCGACCATTACAACATCGAAATTGCTGGCAAAAATTGCGTTATTATCGGACGCAGTCGCATTGTTAGCAAACCTCTTGGAATAATGCTGTTGCACCGCCACGCAACCGTTACTTATTGCCACAGCCGTACAAAAAATTTATCCGAAATTTGCCAAACAGCAGATATTTTAATCTCTGCGGCTGGCGTTGCTCGGCTTGTTACCGCCGATATGATAAAACAAGATAGCATCTTGGTTGACATTGGAATAAACCGCATCGAGCCAAATAATCCCAACAATCGTAAAATTTGCGGCGATATTGTCTTTGACGAATGCGAAAAAAAAGCCGCTTACATCACAAAAGTGCCTGGCGGAGTTGGTCCAATGACGGTTGCAATGCTTATGGTAAATACTTTGAAAGCTAGGTTGACATCTCAATGAAAAAAAAATATGTAAATCTTAATAAAAATGTTGACGAAAATTTTTCGCCTTTTTCTCCTTTGTCGAATTTGTCGAATTTGTCGAACAACGACAAATTTTATTTGCATTCTTTGGGATGCGACAAAAATTTGGTTGACAGCGAAATTATGCTGGGATTGCTAAAAGAAAAGGGCTACACAATCACAGCAGAGCCATCTCAAGCAAAAATGATAGTTGTGAATACTTGCGGATTTATCGAAGAGGCTGTAGAAGAGGGAATTAACACTATTTTAGAAATGTCCACCTACAAAGACGAAAAAATCGGCTGTTGCAAAACCTTGATAATTACAGGCTGCATGGCACAGCGCTATCGTTCCGAAATTGCAAAAACCATCCCAGAGGTTGACAAAATTGTCAGCACGGCAGAATTTCCCAGTATTATAGGTAAAAGTGATAAAAATGCAGCATTGGATATTTTGGATTTCTCCGAAAAACGAATGCCGACCGTTCCAATGCACGTTGCGTACGTGAAAATTTCCGAGGGCTGCGATAATAATTGCACATATTGCACAATTCCCAGTATTAAAGGAAAATACCGCGATCGAGAATTTAATTCCATTATAACAGAATGCAAGCGGCTAGCTGAAAACGGTGCAAAAGAGCTAGTTTTAGTGGCACAAGATACAGCCCGCTACGGCACAGAATTATACGCTCGTCCGCGCCTGCACGAATTGCTGCTGAAAATATCCGAAATTCCGCAAATTACATGGGTTCGTGTAATGTACGCATATCCAGAGCATATATATGCAGATTTAATTAACACAATAGCAAACACCGCCAAAATAGCCAAATATATCGATATGCCCATTCAGCACAGCAATAACAGGATTATCAAGCAAATGGGAAGAAAAAGCAATACAGCCGATTTGCTAACTTTAACGGAAAATCTTCGCCAAAACGGAATAGCCGTTCGAACCACTTTAATTACTGGCTTTCCTGGCGAAACGCAAGCAGAATTTGCCGATATGTGCAAATTTATAAAACAAGTCCAATTTAGACATTTGGGCGTTTTTGCATATTCACAAGAAAAAGGAACGCCAGCCGCCAAAATGCCTGGACAAATTGCAAAATCGGAAAAATTAGCCCGAAAAAATAAACTTTTAGCCCTGCAATCAGAAATATCTCAAAAAAATAATGCAAAATTGATAGGTGAAACCTTGAAAATTATGGTTGACGGAATAGTTGATAAAAAAGACGAAAAAGACGAAAATATCGAAAAAACAGCTTACAGTGGACGTTCGCAATACGATGCTTACGATGTTGACGGCGCTGTATTTTTTGACGCTCCTGTGCAACTTATGAGCGGCGATATTGTCAAAATAAAAATTTTACAAGCTACAAATTACGATTTATACGGAGAATTTTGTGGTATAATAACTGATGAGGTGAGTTGCGTTGGAACTTAATATACCCAATTATTTGATTATTATTAGGATTGTTTTAATTCCTGTATTTTTGGTTGTCTTTTTTTTGAGCGATATGGATTCATTTAGATGGTGGGCAACAATAATTTTTTCGGTGGCATCAATCACAGATTATTTTGACGGACATTTGGCTCGCAAATGGGGAACTTCAAGCAATTTTGGAAAGTTAATGGATCCGCTTGCGGATAAAATACTGGTTTCGGCGGCGTTGGTTGCGTTAGTTTACACACAAGAACTAGCCGCTTGGGTTGTAATTGTAATAATTTCGCGAGAATTTTGGGTTACGGCATTGCGAATGTTGGCTCTCGAGCAGGGCAAAGAGGTAATTGCTGCCTCAATGTGGGGCAAAATTAAAACAACATTGCAAATGACTATGATAATTGTACATATTTTTGGTCTAGCAAGACCAATTTTAGTGCAGATGGATTTTTTTGCAGGATTAAGCAATTTTAGCTGGATTTTTCCATTGTTTGGTGCAATTTTGGCTTATTTGGCAGTTTTGGCAACCGTTGCTTCTGCTGTTATTTATACGCTTAATGCTAAAGATGTATTTTTGGCGAAAAGTAAGTAAATAAGGTTGATATTTTTGTAATGCGAAAAATTGGGTGTATAGCCGAATTATTTCAAAATAGGTTGATTTCAAAGGAAATTGATTTCAGAATAGGTTGATTTCAAAATAAATGTATGTAGAAGAAAACGGGCGGATATTATCCGCCCGAATTTTTGTAAACTTGCTTTGCTATAAATCAATTACCAGTGCGTAAATCGTGATTATAAAAAAATCTCATAAAAAAGCGATATATTAGTTCGTCGGCTTGTGGCAAACCTTCGTGTCCGTGATTGGGATAAATTTCGCAAGTTTTTTTTGCTGTAATATTGTTATATGCGGCAAATTGCGTTGACGGTGGACAAGTTTCGTCCATTAACGTCATAAACATATAGGTTTCGCCTTTAATTTTGGGAGTTAAATTGGCAATATCGATATATCCCAAGCGTTCGAACATGGCATCCATGCGTTGTTGGCGCGGATCACGACAACGAATATAATATTGAAGTTCGTCATAAGCGTGTTTGAATAAATCCATTTGCCAAACTCGCTTATAATCTGACAAAAATGGATAAACTGGTGCGTTCAGCTTAACTCGCGGCTCGAGAGCGGCACAAGCCAAAGTTAAAGCGCCGCCTTGCGACCAACCTGTTGCACCTATGCGATTTTCGTCCACATAATCCATGTTCATCAATATTCTAGCACATTGCACGGTATCTAAAAATACGTTCCTAAAAAATAAATTATGCGGATTTTCGTCATCTAGCCCACGAATTATATGACCTCGAAAAGTGTTTCCAACGGTTTGCAGGTTGTCAACCGATGCCCCCATTTGCCCACGAACATCAAGAGCCAAAACGCAAAAACCAGCGTAAACATACGGCAGTTTCTCCATCCAACCGCCCGAATTTCCCGAGTATCCATGAAACATTGTAATTCCTGGCAATTTGCCTTGCGGATTTTTTGGTGCTAAAAATTTGCAACAAATTTTTGCGCCGCCAACTCCTGTAAAATGCAGATAATTGCAATCTACTCCAGGAGCGGAAAAGTCCGCTGGATGCAGTGTATAATCAAGCCCAACGTTGTCAAGTTCGAGCAAAGCCTTTTGCCAATATTCGTCAAAATCGGCAGGTTTAGGGCTTATTCCTTTGTATTCTTTAAGCTGTTCTAATGGAAAATCTAATGCTGGCATAAAATACCTCCTAAAAATTTTTATAATAAAATTATACAAGTTTAATGGATATTTTGCAATAGAAAATCAGTTGATTTAATTATATTCATCGATGATTACCTCCGAAAATCCGAATAGTTTAATTTGACTTTTTAACAAACATATATCCGTTCGGCGAGTTATATTGGGATCGTTCAAAAATATGTTGTAAACACCTTCGTTATCGCCTTCCCATGGTATATCCGCAACCACAACAGGAATCCCCGATTCCCAAAATTGGAACAACTCGCCCTCCAAATGGATTATAAAAACCCATTTTCCTGTAAACTTGGTAAAAACCTCGTCGCGTGTCATTCTTTGGGGATTTTTGATTATCTCGTACATTTTTTTATTCCTTTCGTTTTGGCAAATACCGTTTTTACAATAATTTTAACATAAGATTATTTACAAATCAAACATTGACCTTTTATCGGGTTTATGTTAAAATAAAACCATTAAAGTTCGATTAAAGTTCGAGGGGATGATTTTATGCTACATTTTCTACAATCTGACGCATTTTCGGTAGCAATAAACGAATACGGCGCAGAACTTTGCAGTTTTCTATCTAAAAGCACCAAAACTGAATATTTATGGCAAAAAAATCCCAAATTTTGGGATAGACAAGCCCCAGTGCTGTTTCCGTTTGTGGGACGGTTAAAAGACGCAAAATACAGTTACAACGGCAAAACTTACGAGATGCCTATTCATGGATTTGCTCCCACAACTCATTTTACAACTAGCGGCAACACAATGGACAGCACAATCGTTTTCAGTTGCTCCGATACGCCACAAACGCACAAAATTTATCCGTTTGCGTTCGATTTGGATGTCATTTTTTCGTTGCAATGGAACTTGCTGCAAATTGTCTACCGACTTGTGAACAAAACGGACGGCAATATGTACTTCTCAATGGGTTCGCACGAGGGATTTGCTTGTCCGATAGCCGAAAACGAATCGTTCAGCGATTATTATTTGGAATTTGATAATGACAATACTTACAAAGCACTAACAGTTACGCCAAACGGCTTTATGACAGAACCTTACTGCACAATTTTAGATGACGATCGCCGTTTACATTTAGATTACAAAATGTTTGACAATACTTCCATTGTGCTTGAAAATGTGCCGAGCAATAAAGTTATTTTAGGCACAAAAAAATCCAAGCGAAAAGTTGTACTAGAATACTATAATGCACCAAATTTAGTGCTGTGGTCGCAACCAAACGCACCGTACATTTGCATAGAACCATGGCACGGTTTGCCCGATTTTGACAACTACAATTCGCCCGTTGACATCACTAAAAAACAGGGCATAATTTGCCTAAAAAAAGGCGAAACTTTCTATTGGCAACACGATATTAGCATTTACGAATAAGGAGATACTATGAAAATTCAATATTTAGGCACAGCGGCGGCGGAAGGTTGGCCAGCCCTGTTTTGTAACTGCAAACATTGCGAAACCGCTCGCATTTTGGGCGGTAAAAATATAAGAACACGCTCGCAAGCGGCAATTTACGCAAATGAATTTGGCAGCGGTTCTATTGACGATATTTTGGTAATCGATTTACCTCCAGATACGTATTTACACGTACTGCAACACGGCTTGCGGCTTGATAAAGCTGGTCATATGTTAATTACTCACAGCCACGATGACCATTTTCAACCTACCGAACTGCTTTATCGTTGCGGAATTTACGCAAACCCTGTTCCCGATTTTGTTTTGCACGTTTACGGCAACGATAAAGTCCACCGTCTTTTTGACGAAACTATGCGCGAACTTGACAATACAAACTGGACAACTAACATCCAGTTTCACGAAATAGAGCCGTTTGTGCCTGTAGATGTGGGAAATTTTACCGTTACTCCGTTGCTAGCTTTGCACGACCGCAACGAAAAATGTTTTATTTACATGATAGAAACCGCCGAAAAACGCATACTTTACGGCAACGATACAGGCATTTTTCCAGCGGAAACATTCAACTACATCTCGGGTAAAAAATTCGATATAATCAGCCTAGATTGCACTTGCGGCGAAAATAAAGAAGGCACAAATCATATGGGCGTGCCAGATGCAATCGAAATAAAACGCCGTTTAGAGGGCTTAAAATGCTTAAAAGACAGCACAAGGATAATTCTTACGCATTTTTCGCATAACGGCGGACCTTGCTACGATGCAATGCTAGATTTAGCCGCTCCGCATAATTTTGAAGTTGCATTCGACGGCGCAATTTGGAACGTTTAGAACCAAAAATTTTTGGACGGAAAAAATCCGCCTAAAATCCCAAAAAATCAATATTTATTTTTTGCAAAAAGGATGATTTTATGAAAATAATTTTACAAATTTTCGCTGTACTTCTACTGGGATTTTTTGCCCAGTTCGCCCAGTTCGCCCAGTTTGCCCAGTTCGGCACATTGGATATTTACGCCGCACAGCCACGAGTTGTAGAAATTGACTATAACAACGCACTTTCGCGGGCGATTTCTCGTAATCCAGATACATCTCCGTTGGATTTGGAACGCCGCCGCGCAGAAGCCAGGTCAAGGGAAAACTTGAACGAATTTTTACGCTTGACAGGAACTAGCGAAAATCCTGCATTGGCGGAGGAAGTTTACGGTTTACATTTGATTAACGCCGCCGAAAGCAACCGTCTGCAACGTGAACTTGCCAGAATAGCGGCATCCACCGAGCTTGCCCTGCGAAATCACATAGCAAATATAGCACGCCAAGAATCCCAAATTAACAACCTCGAATTGAACCTTGACATAAACGAGCGTATGTTAGAGCAAACAATTTTACGCAATACGCACGGAATGGCAAGCAATGTTGAGGTAATCGATGCGGAACTCGCTTTGGAGCAAACTCGGATAAATCTTGAAACCTTGCAATTACAGCTAGAAAACGAACGCCAAAATCTTAATCGCTTGATACATCACAACGTAACGCAAAATACGCAAATTATTTACAATATATCCAATTTGCCGCCAGTTACAGCCGAAATGCGCAACGACAGAATGGTCAACCGCAAGCGGAACAGCGATCCCGCCGTGCAAAATTGGCAAGATCAAGTTGAAGTGCGGCGTTACGAATGGCAACGCCAATTAGATAATCCGCAGGTTGACAATGTGCAAATGCGGTTGCAATTAGATTTAGCACAAATTGAGTTGAGCATGGCAGAAAGTCAAGCAGAACTGGGCATTCGCAACACTTTTGCAGAATGGGACAGGCTTTTTGAGCAACAAGCAAACTTGCAAATGGCTTTGGAGCAAGCCCAAGCCGATTACGCCGATATGCAAGAGCGATTTTCTGCGGGATTAGTAACCGAAATTCAAGTTGAAATGTTGGCGATGGCAGTGCAAATGCAAGAAAGTCAACTGTCCTTGCACGACTACAATCTTTGGATAACAAGGTTTAGAATTGAGCATCCTTATGCAAGATAGGCAGAATAATCTTGTGCAAGCCGTAAAAACGCCGTGTTACATAATTGATGAACAAAAAATTATAAGCAACCTGCAAATTTTGCAAAATGTAGCCAAAAAAGCAGGTTGCAAAATTTTGTTGGCACAAAAAGCGTTTTCGGCGTTTTCGCTGTATCCGTTAATCGGCGAATATTTGGACGGCACAACCGCCAGCGGCTTGCATGAGGCAAAATTGGCACACGATTATATGCACAAAATTTTTTGTGGCGAAAATGGAAAAACTGGTAAAACTGTTAAAACTGGTAAAAAAACGGAAAATCATGTGTTTTCGGTGGCGTATTCGGACGAAGAATTTTCTGCGGTTTTGGAGATTTGCGATTACATAACTTTTAACTCGTTTTCTCAATGGGAGCGATTTCAGCCGAAAATAAACGAAAACGCAAGAAAAAATGTAAAAAGTTACGGAATCCGCATAAATCCAGAGCATTCCACGCAAGGCGGAGGAATATACGATCCCTGTGCAGTTGGCTCAAGATTGGGCGTTACTGCAAAAAATTTCCCATTTGAAAAATTTTGCAAAACGGAAATATCATACAAAACCCCGCAAATAGAGGGGTTACATTTTCATACACTTTGTCAACAAGATTCTGATGCACTAGAAAGCACATTACAAGCAGTTGAGAAAAATTTTTCTCAATGTTTTAGCAAGCTAAAATGGGTAAATTTTGGCGGTGGACATCACATAACTCGCCCTGGTTACGACATCGAAAATTTGATAAAGATAATTCAAAAATTTCAAAAAAAATACAAATTGCAAGTTTATTTAGAACCAGGCGAAGCAATCGCATTAAACGCAGGAACGCTAGTCAGCACCGTACTAGATATAATCGAAAACAACGGCAAAATAGCCATTTTGGACACTTCCGCAACGTGCCATATGCCCGACGTTTTAGAAATGCCCTATCGTCCCGAAGTGATAAACGCAGGCAAAAAGGGCGAAAAGCCGTTTTGCTACACTTTCGGCGGCGTAACGTGTCTTGCGGGCGATATTATTGGAGAATATTCTTTTGATAAACCGCTAAAAATAGGCGATTCTGTAACTTTTACCGATATGGCAATTTATTCTATGGTAAAAAATAACACGTTTAACGGCGTAAATCTGCCAAGCATTGCCGTGCAACGCACAGACGGCTCATTGGAAATTTTACGAGAATTTGGTTATGCGGATTTTTTGCAACGTTTGGGATAAAATAATTGCATTTTGCCAAATTTTATATTATAATTTGATTGTACAATTTTACCGCCTTACGAACTATCGGATAAACAGGTTGACATTCACAATTACGCCACGCAAGCAATCAAAAATAAATCCTGTAGTGCTAGGGTGCATTTTTAGAGAGGTGTTTTTAGTGAAATATTTTAAGGTTACAAAATCTACCAAAAAATCCCAAAACAAAGGCTTTACCCTTATCGAACTAATAATTGTGCTTGCAATTATTGCAATAATTGGTGCAATTTTGATTCCCACGTTTTTAAGCACAACTGATCGTGCAAGGTTGCGTAGTGATATTCAGTCGGCTAGGGTTTTGCAGAATGCAGTTGACTTATACAACATGGAGCAAACTACACGCATTGAAACAGTTGGAAATGTTTCCGCTATTGTTGATAAATTGGACGAAGCAGGATACATTGACCAAAATCGTGTAGCCGCACAAACCGAAGGAGCAACTTTTATATTTCAAGATAATAGAGTTGTTGTTGATATTAGTGGGGCAACAAATTTAGACAGAGAAGTCGTTAATCAACTTTCCACACAAGAATTAGAATTAGTAACAGGTAATTAGTAAGATGAACAGCAAAAAATCCCAAAAAGGCTTTACCCTACTAGAACTAATAATAGTAATCTCAATATGGACAATCCTAATTGCCGCCGCAACGCAATTTATTTGGCACACCACAAACAACGCCGTACGCATAC